>Ga0172371_10000185_pt1 | contig 89532 bp, 85 predicted proteins | sample Lak12m_FD_114543 | JGI IMG/M metagenome (GOLD analysis project Ga0172371, IMG submission 114543) | Freshwater microbial communities from Kabuno Bay, South-Kivu, Congo - kab_022012_12m | ecosystem: Environmental > Aquatic > Freshwater > Lake | place: Democratic Republic of the Congo: South-Kivu...
GCGTTGCTGTTTCTCATTAAGAAATGGCAACACCTTTTCAATTTTTTTATCTATGGACATTTTCATGACCACAAATATAATAAATAAATTTACAAATGTCAAGGTTATTTATTAACAACCCCTAAGTACACTTAGAAGCACTTAGAAGAAATAATAAGAAACAAATCAATTGAAATGGTTGAAATACTATCTGTATCTTAGTGTATCTAAGTGCCCTGAGTGCTCTTAGTGGTAAAAAAGAAGACGACTGAGGTCCCAGGAGGCAATTCCACGTAGAAACCCACTGAGGCTTTCCAGACTTTCCTGCAATATAATCTTGGGTTTTTGGAGAAAAATCGGTAAAATTGCATTGGATTTGCAGTGAGCTCTATAAAAACCCATTATATGAAAAAATCGATGATTAATTCGCTGACAATGACCGGTTTACTGTTCATTGCCCTTTCTGTTTTCAGCCAACAGTCTACCATAGACCTGACCACTCCCCTCTCCGTTGATCCAAACGTAAAGATTGGCAAACTCGACAATGGTCTTGTTTACTACATCCGTCAGAATAAAAAGCCGGAAAAGAGGCTTGAGCTGAGATTGGTGGTCAATGCCGGTTCAATTCTTGAAAATGATGACCAGCAAGGACTTGCGCATTTTACGGAACATATGAACTTCAATGGGACCAGGACATTTCCGAAGAATGAACTCATTGATTTCCTTCAGAAGACGGGTGTGAGGTTCGGGGCAGATATAAACGCCTATACCAGCTTCGATGAAACCGTTTATATGCTTCAACTTCCGACGGATGATACGGCCCTGGTGGAAAAAGGATACAGAGTGCTTGAGGACTGGGCACACTATGCTGTTCTGGATAACAAGGAGATCGATAAGGAACGTGGGATCATCACCGAAGAGTGGCGTCTTGGCCTGGGTGCGCGCGACCGTATGATGAAGAAATTCTTTCCGGTGATATTCAAAGGGTCCAAGTATGCCGACAGGATTCCGATCGGAAAAATTGAAGTGATCCAAAACTTTAAGCATGAAACCCTGAAGGATTTCTACCATGACTGGTATCGTCCGAATCTCCAGGCGGTCATCGTAGTTGGCGACCTCGATCCGGTTCAGGCGGAAGCTCAGATCAAAGCTCACTTCGGGAATATGCAAAATCCTTCGAATCCAAGGGACCGTACCACATTCGATATTCCGGATAATACCGAACCGCTGATCGCCATCACCACGGATAAGGAGGCCACGGATAATTACGTGCTCATGTTTTTTAAACATCAGCTCAGCGCTGATAAAACCCTTGGCGATTTCCGTGATAAGATCATGGCTGAACTCTACACCGGGATGCTCAACAACCGATTAAGCGAGATTTCACAGAAACCTGAATCCCCCTATATATTTGCCGGAGTAGGTTATGGCAGATTCCTTTCAAGGAACAAAGATGCCTTTATGATCAACGCGATGTCCAAAGAAAACCACATCGACAACAGCCTTGAAGTTTTACTTGCAGAAAATGAACGTGTAAAACGCTTTGGTTTTACTCAAACCGAATTTGACAGGCAGAAAGAAGAAATTACAAGTCAGTATGAAAAGGCCTCAAAAGAATTTGATAAGACCGAATCGCGGAATTTCTGCAGTGAGTATGTCAGCAACTACCTTTCTGCCGACGCTATTCCCGGGGCTCAGAAGCAATTCAAGTATCTGAAAAATATTCTGCCCGGAATCAACCTCAGCGATATCAATGATCTTGCTAAGAAATGGGTCACAGACGACAACCTCGGTTTGGTGGTCATGGCTCCCGAAAAAGAGGGTGTCAAGGTACCGACACAGGATGTTATCCTGTCTATAATCAGGGATTCGAAAACAAAGGAGTTAGAGGCTTATGTCGACAATTTCCGTGAAGAACCGCTCGTTCAGGAGCCACTGCAGCCAGGTACAATTATCAGCCGCAAGGATAACAAAGAAATCGGAACTACAGAACTTACTCTTTCTAATGGAGTGACGGTCGTTCTGAAGCCAACCAACTTCAAAAACGATGAGATCCTGATCTCTGCTTACAGTCCGGGCGGCAATTCACTTGTACCCGACCAGGAATTCATGTCGGTAAATTATGCGACGCAGATCATCGATATGAGTGGGATCGGCAATTTTGACAATGTTGAACTCGAAAAGAAACTGAAAGGCAAGAATATCCGGATAAATCCCTATATCGATGACGTGAAGGAGGGTTTCAGAGGTAATTCCACCCCCAAAGATTTTGAAACCATGATGCAATGCATCTATCTTTATTTTGAGCATCCTAGGAAGGATACCACTGCCTTTAAAGCATTTATGTCGCAGATGGAGAACCAGATGAAATTCATGAAGAGCAATCCTGTCATGACTTTCTATGATACTTTGTTCAAAGTTGTTTATCCGGGGTATAAGCGGATGGTCATTTTCCCGACGCCGGCACAATTGAAAGAAGTGAATCTTGACCAGGCATTTAACATTTACAAGGACCGGTTTGCCGACGCAGGTGATTTTAAATTTTTCCTTGTTGGAAACTTCTCCGTGGATTCCATAACACCCGTTGTCCTTCAGTATTTCGGCAGTCTTCCGGTATTAAACCGCGAAGAAACCTGGAAAGATACTTCTCCGAAGTTTGCAGATGGTATCACGAATCTCTCCTTTAACAAGGGTACCGATCCGCAGAGTATGGTCGGCCTGGTGATGTCGGAAAAATTTGACTGGACTGAAAAAAATGTCCTGTGTATGAACATGATCAAGGAGATCATAAGCATTAAACTTGTTGAGGAGATCCGGGAGAAAATGAGCGGGGTTTACTCTCCCCAGGTCATGGTGAACCTTGATCAGTATCCAAAACCAACGGTCCAGCTGATGGTCATGTTCGGATGCTCACCCAAGACCACTGAAAAACTCACGAAAGCTGTTTTCAGTGAAATTAAAAAGATCAGGAAAAAAGGCCCGACGGATGTAGACCTGAAAAAAGCACAGGAAGCCCTGATCCGCGGCAGGGAGACCGATCTTGAGAAAAATGATTTCTGGCTGAGAAAAATTGAATCAATTTATTTCAACCATGATTCACCCACGAACATAAAAACCTTTAATGACCGTGTAAACGAGGTGACCATTGATGATCTGAGACTGGCGGCATCGACCTGGCTTATACCCGATCACTATGTCCGCGTGGTGCTGATGCCCGAAAAAAAATAGATGGAGAAGTCGGTAAACATACGCAATAAGCGGGCATCGCACGAATACTTCCTGGTCCAGGAGGTAACTGCCGGCATTCAGCTAACCGGGACGGAGATCAAATCGATCCGTGATGGTACAGCCTCGATCGCTGATGCCTATTGCACATTTACAGGCAGTGAGCTTTTTGTACGCAACATGCACATCACCGAATATTTGTATGGTACACATTATAATCATGAACCGAAACGTGACCGGAAACTGTTGCTTACGAAACGGGAACTGAAAAAACTTGCCATAAAAGTCAAGGAACGGGGATTTACCATCATACCTGTTCTTTTATTCATTAATGAAAAAGGGTTGGCAAAATTAACAATCGCCCTGGCAAGGGGGAAACACGCGTATGACAAGCGCGAGACTCTGAAACAGAAGGATCATCAGCGGGAGATGGAAAGGAAATGACGAATGACGAACGACAGATAATGAAATAATTAACAAATATCATAAAATGAAAAGGAAAAGCCTGATCTTGTTTATAATAATATCTTTAGTCTATTACCTTCCAAGCAGTCTGATTGCACAGGAAAAACAAAAGTCACCCGGCAAGGTTTCACCGGTTAAATGGTACTCATTTGAGGATGCTTACAAGTTGAATAAAAAGAAACCAAAAAAGATGTTCATCGATGTATTTACGGAATGGTGCGGCTGGTGTAAAAAAATGGACGCGGAAACATTTGCCAATCCATTCATTGCCAAGTACATGAATGATCATTATTATTGTGTCAAATTTGACGCGGAACGCAAAGATACCATTGTGATTGATGGTCAGACATTTGTGAATCCGAATCCCGGCAGCAAGCGCAGCACTCACAAACTTGCGGTTGAACTGCTTCGTGGCAAAATGTCGTACCCTTCGTATGTTTTCCTGAATGAAAAAGGGCAGATGCTCACGGTAGTTTCAGGATACCAGCAGGCGAAAGAATTTGAAGGTGTACTCTCCTATTTTGGGAAGGATGCATACCTGAAATCGACCTGGGAAGAGTACAAATCGACATTCAAAGGTGAACTGAAATAAAAAAGGCTTCCGGGATACCTGAAAGCCTTTGATAATTTCCGGGTGGAAGATGGGGCTTGAACCCACGACCTATAGATCCACAATCTATCGCTCTAACCAACTGAGCTACGACCACCATGTTTGATCTTGCAAAAATACAAAAAAAATATCTCTGAAAACTACAATTCCCATTCTAAAGGTGATTTTTAACAAGCGTAGCACTACTTCCACCGGGTCACTCAGTTTACTGGCCTGGCGAAAATTCAAAAACAACCATCTTGGTTTCGGATCGCTTGTGTTCATTTTCATCACGACTTTGGTAGCTTGCCTGGGATACCTGATCACCCCCGATTCCACTCCATTTGCTAATGACCAGTACCTTGAGTTGGGGCTAAAAAAACCGGGTTTTTCTGTTTTCATGCTTCCGGTAAAGAACATCCTGGATCATAGCGGTACAGCTTTTTACAAAACCATGATCTCCGGAAAAAAGTCACTGACACAAAATATACCCATCCGGGCTTATTCCATCAAAGGTGACTATATACTTTTTATTGAATTTGGAGCGCTTCCAGGCGATCCGTCCATGGTTAAAATATTACCCTTGCAAGAAACGGAAAAGCCTGTAAAAAGGACTTTTTGGATCGGGACGGACCGTTTCGGCAGGGATTACCTTAGTCAATTGATGATCGGTACCCGCGTGAGCCTTTCGGTTGGAATGATCTCCGTTTTGATCTCCCTGATCCTCGGGATTTTTATCGGGGCCATTGGCGGTTATTATCGTGGGTGGATCGACAACCTGATCATGTGGCTGATCAATGTGGTATGGTCGATTCCGACGGTGTTGCTTGTAATCGCGATCACATTTGCCCTGGGCAAAGGATTCTGGCAGGTATTTATTGCCGTGGGATTGACCATGTGGGTCGAGGTAGCCAGGGTGGTTCGCGGACAAATATTAGGCATCCGTGAAAAAGAATATGTGGAAGCTGCACGGGCGCTTGGTTTTTCAGATTTCAGGATCATTTTCCGCCACATTCTTCCGAATGTGATGGCCGCGGTCATAGTGATATCAGCCGCCAATTTTGCCTCTGCCATCCTGATAGAAACAGGATTAAGCTTTCTGGGGCTGGGAGTGCAGCCACCTGTGCCATCATGGGGTTCAATGATCAAAGAAAATTACGGGTATATCATACTCGATTATGCCTACCTTGCCATCATACCAGGAATCGCGATCATGTTGATGGTTCTGGCATTTATGCTGGTGGGAAATGCACTTCGTGATGCACTTGATGTACGGATGTCGGAAGTTTAAAATTTGATTTTCTTAGGTTCAGTATCACCACAATGATCCGATCCCTTTTTCCTGCAATTACCTTTGTTGAAGAACACTTTGAGGGACATATAAAAATCAAGGCCGGTAAAATTACTAAAGTGAAAGAATCCCCCGAGTTTATCGGTCCCGACCGTAAGCCCGTAAATTCTCAATGCCAGGCCAACCCGGGGTAACTGCCAGTTATACAATGAAATTGGCAGGCTGGCTTCGAACCACCTTGTTTCGTATCGCGGAGTAACCGAGAACTCTGCCGGTCTGGGGATAGCATTCCTGGATAACGTGAATCCATAGATCAGACTTGTGTTAACATACCAATTTTGCTGAAAATGATAATCGAACTGAACGCTCAGAGCTGCGGGAAGCCATAACGTAAAATTATCTGCTGTATATGCAGATACCGGATCACCGTAAAATTGGTAGCTCAGGGTATCAAGAAACTGATGTATTGTCGTGAACTTCATATCAGGCACATGTTCCCAATAGGAACTTCGGTTGTCGATCTTCATCCTGGTAGCATTTTTAAACTTTATCCCGCCGATATCGATCAGCGCAACCCCAATTCTGTACAGGTAATCTTCGTATGGTTGTGCGCATAATGAGTTGAAATACTGACTTTGATGATAGTGCATCAGCCTGGTATACGTCATACCCAAATCAACACCAAAACCACCTCCTTTAAATAATGGTGACGTCCTGACCGTGTTGTCGCTATAATCAACCGGTATGGATAAACCTATTTCCGCATCCACGTTTTTGATATCAATGGTTGAATCGTTCAGTACGGTATAATCCAATTGCCTGGCATTCATGTACATTCCGCTGAGTCCAAGAAGACGTTTCAACGATATTCCTGCGGAAATAACATTAAATCCGCGGGCATAAAAAGTATTGCTGTAGGTAAGTCCGATCTCTCCCCACGACATGCCCGATCCTTTGATCGGACCATCGTCAACATAGTTTATATTATGCTGGGGTTGGTAGTTAAGTCCCAGATAAATGAAATTAGCCAGTTCATACGAAACCTTATCAGCCGAAACCACGGTTCTGAAAGCGGTACTCAGGGCAACTGCATGGTCACCCCAAATGAGCATTGCACCCGGTCCGTTTACGCGTACCTGGACAAATACATTCTTGTTTCTCTTATTGGCATAACGATAAAAAATACGCTCCTCGGTTCCGTATTCTTCCTGATGTATTGGCCAGTCATACCCCGATTTAAAGAAATTGCTGAACCGGTAATCCGATTTTTTCATATACAGATAGTTGTTCTGCAAGAAAACATCCAATTCGAGAAGCTGAATATCCAGATAAGATTTGGAATTAAGGAGTGCGCTGGGATTCAACTGGCTGCCATTTATTCCGGCATAATTGCCTAATGTGGTCCCCAGCATCTGTTGCGAAAAAACAGGACCATTTAAAAACAGGAAGATTACCGCAAAACCAATGATGAATATTCTATACATTAATTCTATATTTAATGCAGGCAGATGACAAAACAGGCCAGATTCCGGCTATGGTCACGAGCAATTATTTAACGAAAAGGGTACATTAATATTACAATTTGTTGATTTTGCCTTAATAAAAAATTGGTGTACCTCATGAGGAGTAAAAAAGCTTCATTTGGTTTCCATTGATAAAGACAGAACTTTCGCACCTTTCGTTGTCTGGATTTAATTGTAAAAAAAATGTAACTTTGCACTCCCTTTTGAGGGAGATCCTCTATGCGGGTGTGGCGTAATTGGTAGCCGCGCAAGACTTAGGATCTTGTGCCTTCGGGCGTGGGGGTTCGAGTCCCTTCATCCGCACAAATATTGTTGTTTCAACCAATATAAGATCATTTTCATGAATATTACCAAGAAAAGTACCGGCTTGCTTACCGCCCTTCTAAAAATCGAGATCGGCCCTGCTGATTATAACGCAGCCGTTGAAAAACAAATTTCAGACTACCGGCGCAAGACGAATATTCCCGGGTTCAGGCCCGGTCATATTCCGGCAGGACTGATTAAAAAAATGTATGGAAAGTCAATCCTGGCCGATGAAGTCAACAAGCTGATCACTGACAGCCTTACCAATTACATCCGGGATGAAAAATTTGATATCCTGGGCAATCCTTTGCCAAATCCGGAGAAAAACTCAGCCATTGATTTTGAAAATCAGGAGTCTTTTGAGTTTTATTTTGACCTTGCCATGGCGCCTGAATTCAAGATCCCGGTGGATCAGGACCTTCAGATCGAAAATCATGTTATCAAGGTGGACGATGTGGTGGTTGACAAATACATTGAAGATTTACGCAAACGATACGTGAAGTCGACCGGTGCAAAGACTGCCATAACAGAGCCGGCGATCGGTGACCAGGCAGAAGAACCAGCTAATGATCCGGAAGAGCAAGAGGTAGAGTCTGAAGAGCAGGAGGCTGATCCTAAAGAGACTGAGATAGAGCCAGCAGAGATGAATCCGGATTTCTTTAACAAAGTTTATCCTGGTCTTGACCTTCAGACAGAAGAGGATTTCAGGGAACAGGTGAGGAAAAATGCCACCATGAGTTTCAATGCTGAAACGGATAAACTCCTGTTCACCGACATCACCAATGCCCTGATAAAAAACACGGAACTGCCGCTTCCTGACGAGTTCCTGAAGCGTTGGCTGCTTGAAAGGAATGAAGGCAAATACACTCCTGAAGAGATCGAAAAAAATTACGATTCGTTTGCTGACTCGATGCGATGGCAACTAATTGAAAATAAATTGATCAGGGAAAACGGTCTGGTTGTCACCGATGACGATATCCGTTATTATATCAGAACCTACATGCTCCGACAGATAAATATGCCGGATATGGACTCTGATATGCAAAAACGTTACGAATCAATTGTAGATACCTTTATGCAAAATAAGGAACAGGTTCAACGGATAATCGATCTGCTTTACAATATGAAATTGATGGACTACTTCAAATCCAGGATGATTTTCCATGTTAAAGAAGTTTCATATGATGATTATCTTAAATTAGCCGCGGACAGTCACGATCATGAACATAGTCATGAATATGACTACGAACATGAACATGACCACGACCATGACCACATACATGACCATAAACATGACCACGACCACGATCACCAACATTAATAATTTAACAACAAACACACAAAACCATGGACGAATTTTCAAAATATGCCATCGGTCACAAAGGCATCAGCAGCCTGACCCTGGCAAAATATAAATCGATCGCTTCCAATTATATTTCACCAACGATCATTGAGGAAAGGCAGTTGAACATCGCCACCATGGATGTTTTTTCGCGCCTTATGATGGATCGTATCATTTTCCTTGGTGTTCCGATTGATGATTATGTCGCCAACATCATCCAGGCTCAACTGCTGTTCCTTGAATCAGTTGACTCTAAAAAGGATATACAGATATACCTTAATACTCCCGGTGGTTCCGTTTATGCCGGACTTGGCATTTACGACACCATGCAATATATAAACCCGCATGTTGCAACGATATGTACGGGAATGGCAGCATCCATGGGCGCTATTTTACTCTGTGCCGGAGAAAAGGGTAAACGCACCGCCCTTAAGCATTCACGGATACTGATCCATCAACCGATGGGAAGCGCCGAAGGACAGGCCTCAGATATCGATATTACTGCCCGTGAAATACAGAAACTCAAAAAGGAATTGTATGAAATAATTTCCCTTCACTCAAGCCAGCCCTATAAGCGGATACTCAAAGACGCTGACCGCGATTATTGGATGACCAGCGAAGAGGCCCGTGAATATGGGATGATCGATGAAATCCTGATCCGTTCAAAAAAAAATAACTAAAATGGCAAAGTCAACTGACAGGTGCTCGTTTTGTGGCCGGTCAAGGCGTGAAACCAGGATCCTTGTGGCCGGTCTTGAAGGACATATTTGTGATCATTGCATTCAGCAGGCTCAAATAATTCTTTCAGAAGAACTTGCTACAAGGAACCGGGTAGATATTCCCGATTTTTTGCTGATGAAACCGATCGAGATCAAAAAGCATCTTGATCAGTTTGTCATCGGCCAGGATGAAGCCAAAAAAGTTCTCGCCGTGGCCGTTTATAATCACTATAAACGATTGTCGCACGTCAATGAAGCTAAACCGGAGGATGTCGAGATCGAGAAATCGAATATTGTCATCGTGGGTGAAACCGGAACAGGCAAAACATTGCTTGCGCGGACCATTGCCAAAATGCTCCATGTGCCATTTTGTATTGCCGATGCCACGGCGCTGACTGAAGCCGGGTACGTTGGCGAAGATGTTGAAAGTATCCTGTCGCGTCTGCTTCAGGTTGCCGATTACAACGTTGCAGCCGCAGAACGTGGTATCATTTTCATTGATGAGATCGACAAGATAGCGCGTAAGGGAGATAATCCTTCTATAACCAGGGATGTCAGCGGTGAAGGGGTTCAACAGGCACTCCTTAAAATGCTCGAAGGTTCCATCGTCAATGTTCCTCCTCAGGGAGGCAGGAAACATCCTGAACAAAAGATGATCCAGATCAATACCCAGAATATTCTGTTTATTACAGGCGGTGCTTTTGATGGAATTGAGAAAAAGATCTCAACCCGGCTGCAGACCAATAAAATTGGCTATAAAACAGACCGGAAAAATGAAACCATCGACAAAGACAATATCCTGGAGTATATCACGCCCGTCGACCTGAAAGCCTACGGTCTGATCCCGGAACTGGTAGGCAGGTTGCCGATCGTAACTTTCATGCACACACTGGATCAGGCAACCCTGCGCCGGATCCTCACAGAACCAAAAAATTCCCTGATAAAACAATATACCAAGCTTTTTGAACTGGACAACATCAGGTTGAACTTCGATGAAGAGGCTTTGATCTTTATTGTTGAGAAAGCCATAGAATTTAAACTGGGCGCCCGCGGATTACGATCCATTCTCGAAGGAATCATGAACGATGCCATGTTCGAATTACCTTCCAAAATTACGACCAAATCTTTTCGCGTCACAGTTGCTTTTGTTGAAGAGAAATTCAGGAAGACCAGCATGGCCCGGTTAAAGGTCGCCTGATAACAAACCCGCTATTTTTTCGTTAACTGAAAGATCGTTTGAACCGGGAAGCCAATGCGTATAGGAGTCTTAATATCAATATATTTGCTCTTAAGCAGGATCTTTGCCTTTTCACAGGATACGTCCAGGACGATCCAGCCAATACGTATCATTGACGGGGACACAATTGCCCTGGTCGACGTAAAAGCCGTTGTTATTTTCCCGCCCTTCCCTGTGCAAAGCAAAAGAGCTTCGGCCCGTTTCGACAAATTGGTCTATAATGTTAAAAAGGTATACCCATATGCCAGGTTAGCCGGGCAGCAACTGGCGCATTACCAACAGATCCTGGATACGATCCCGACAGAACATGCCAGGAAATTGTTCATGAAAAAAGCCGAGAAAGAGTTAGAGAAACAATTTGGAAATGATATCAGGGATCTCACTTTTTCTCAGGGAAAAATCCTGATCAAACTGATCTACAGGGAAACAGGGAATTCAACTTTCGATCTTGTCAGGCAACTCAGAGGGAAGCTCACTGCATTTATCTGGCAAACATTCGCCGTGATCTTCGGTTATGATCTGAAAACCAATTATGATCCGGGTGGTACCGATCAGGCAATTGAACAAATCATCCTGATGATCGAAGCCGGAGCAATATAGTTTTTAGATTAGATGAATTACCATAACTTTACAGACAAATCACAATTTAAAGCATGAAGTTATCTGTTGTCATCGTTAACTACAATGTAAAATATTTTCTTGAGCAATGCCTGCATTCGGTTCAAAATGCCTGCAACGGCATGGACGTTGAGATTTTCGTCGTTGACAATGACTCGGTTGATGGTTCGGTAAAAATGGTCAGAGATAAATTTCCTGAGGTTCATCTCATCGAGAATAAAGAAAATAAGGGCTTTTCATCTGCCAATAACCAGGCGATCCGCAAATCAAAAGGGGAATATATCCTTTTACTCAACCCCGATACCATCGTAGAAGACGATACCCTTCGCAAAGTGGTCGATTTCATGGATCAGCATCCTGATGCCGGCGGACTTGGTGTGAAGATGCTGGATGGGAAAGGCAAATTCCTACCTGAAAGTAAACGTGGACTACCCTATCCATCCGTGGCATTTTTTAAGGTTTTTGGATTATCTTCCCTGTTTCCCAAATCAAGGTTATTCAGCGGCTATCACCTGGGGTACCTTGATAAAGACAAGACCCATGAAGTTGATGTACTTGCAGGTGCTTTTATGCTTCTGCGTAAAAAAGTACTTGACAAAATTGGCTTGCTAGATGAGGAATTTTTCATGTATGGCGAAGATATCGACCTGAGTTACCGCATCACAAGGGGTGGTTATAAAAATTATTATTATCCGGAAACCCGGATCATTCACTATAAAGGGGAAAGCACCAAGAAAGGAAGCCTGAATTACGTGTTTGTATTTTACAATGCCATGATCGTTTTTGCCAGGAAACATTTCTCAAAAGAGAATGCCCGGGCGTTTTCAGTGATGATCAACATTGCCATCTATTTCCGTGCATTCATTTCAATCCTGACACGTTTTTTTAACAGGATCATCCTTCCGCTCTGTGACGCAGCGCTGATATTTGCCGGATTTCTTTTTATAAAGGATTACTGGGAACGACATTTCATTTTCCCCGATGGAGGTCATTACCCATATGCTTTTATCCACATCGCCGTACCGGTCTATCTTGCGATATGGTTATTGTGCATCTACCTGAGCGGAGGTTACGATAAGCCGATCCGGCTGCGGCGTATCATTCAGGGTATGGTTGTTGGAACCATCATCATCCTGGTCGTATATTCCCTGCTGAATGAAAGCTACCGCTTTTCCCGTGCACTGATCATCCTTGGCGCAATCTGGGGAACCCTGATCATGCTGATGGAACGTGTTCTGCTTCATTACTTCAATATCAATGGGTATAAACTGAATTCCGAAAAGAATAAAAGATTCGTGATTATCGGGGAAAAAGAAGAGTCGGAACGGGTTTCCGAACTATTGCAGCAGACCGGGATGAACCCTGCTTTTACAGGCCTAGTCAGCTATCACCATCACCGGAGTAATTCAAACGGGTTTATCGGACACCTGGGACAAATCAAAGAAATAATCATCATTCATAAGATCAACGAGGTAATTTTCTGTGCCAAGGATGTTCCTGCACAGGTGATCATCGACAAAATGTCGGAATTGAAAAATGAACAGGTCGATTATAAGATTGCCCCCCCGGAAAGCCTGTCGATCATCGGAAGTAACTCGATCAACACCTCAGGCGATCTGTATGTTATCGATATCAACGCCATCGTAAAGAGATCGAACAGGAGAAATAAACGTATGCTGGATTTCCTGGTATCATTGACATTGCTTGCCTTGTATCCCATCGCGATGTTTCTGGTCAGAAACCCGATCGGATTGCTGAGAAATATATTTTCGGTGTTGCTTACCTTTAAATCCTGGATCGGATTTACACCGCACATTGAAGTCGAAGCCAGCCGGTTACCTGAAATTAAACACGGGGTACTGAATCCCCTGGATGCCTTTCAGAATAAAAATGTTCCGGAAGAGACCACTGCCCGCCTTGATCTTCTTTATGCCCGTGATTATAAATTAACCAACGATCTGAATATCATTATCAAAGGGTTCAGGAATTTAGGCAGGACCTGAAAGTAATTTCTATTTTGAACGTTTCAAAATAAGAAAAAGTGTTAACTTTGCATTAACCAAATAAGTCAACTGTATATGGCAAATTATGAGGCAATTATCCCAAAACTTGGGGAAAGTGTCATTGAGGCGACCATCACAAAATGGTTAAAGAATGAAGGCGACCAGATCCAGGAGGATGAAGGCATTGTAGAAATTGCGACCGATAAAGTAGATTCTGAAATACCTTCACTTGTTACCGGAAAACTGATAAAAAAATTATTTCCGGAAGGTGCATTAGTCCCGGTAGGAACTGTTTTTGCCATCATCGATACTACCGGTGATGCCGGAACCGTCGAGGAAAACAAGCCAACCGAGGAAAAACCACCAGCCGCGGAAAAACAACCAGTCAACCCTGAAACGAAAGAACCATCTTCAGCCCCGGAACCCGATGGCCAGGAGCCACCCGCAGGGATTGAAGCCGAAGATCATCAGGAACATGAATCTGCATCCGGAACAAGATTCTACTCTCCGCTGGTACGCAGCATTGCGAATCAGGAAAATATTTCCTTCACTGAACTGGACGGTATACCAGGGACAGGTAAAGATGACAGGCTGACCAAACAGGATGTACTCAACTACCTGAAAGATCGACAGTTGGGAATCAAACCGGTTACCGGTCAGCCTCAGTCAGGGAAATCAGCAAAAGGTAGCGTTGTCCCGCAAGGTACACAGCAGGTTATTCCCGGTGACGACCGGATCGTTGAAATGGATCGCATACGCCAACTGATTTCCACTCACATGATAAAATCGGTACAAACCTCGGCGCATGTTACGTCATTTCAGGAGGCCGATATGACGCACGTGGTTCAATGGCGCGAAAAAAATAAAAACGTTTTCCTGGAACGAGAAAAGGAGAAACTCACCTATACGCCGGTTTTTATTGAAGCGATTGCAAAAACGGTCCGGGACTTTCCCCATGTGAACGTTTCTGTCGACGACACCAAAGTGATCTTCCATAAAAATGTCAACATCGGCATGGCAGTTTCCCTGCCAGATTACAACCTGATCGTTCCGGTAATTCGCAATGCCCATGAAAAGAGCCTGTTGGGTATCGCTAAGGCGGTCAATGATCTGGCTGAACGTGCACGCAACAGCAAACTGGTACCCGATGAAATCACCGGCGGCACGATATCGCTCACCAACCTGGGTACATTCGGAACCATGATGGGAACTCCAATCATCTACCAGCCTCAAACAGCCATCATAGCAGTTGGCGCCATTAAAAAACGGGCAGTCGTTATTGAGACTCCTGAAGGCGATACACTTGGCATACGCCCTGTTATGATGCTTTCAATTACCTATGATCACCGTGTAATCGACGGTGCTCTTGGTGGACAATTCCTGGACCGCCTGGTGCAATATCTTGAAACCTTTGATAACAACCAACCCATTTAATGGAACTTAACCTCACCAAACCCATTGCCTTTTTTGATCTTGAAACTACAGGAATCAAAGTCGCAACAGATCGCATCGTAGAAATCAGTATTGTCCGTCAGCAGGTTGATGGTTCCACAAAAATAAAGACCCTGCGTATCAATCCTGAAATGCCGATCCCTCCGGCAGTCACGGAAATCCATGGGATTACAGATGAAGATGTTAAAGATTGTCCGACATTTAAGCAAGTTGCCCATGATCTGGCACAATTTTTAGACAACTGCGACCTCGCGGGCTACAACTCGAACCATTTTGACATCCCGCTCCTGGTTGAAGAATTTCTCAGAGCCGATATCGATTTTGACCTGAAGGGAAGGCGATTTGTGGATGTTCAGAATATCTTTCATAAAATGGAACCCCGTAACCTGGGTGCCGCTTATAAGTTTTATTGTTCAAAAGACCTTGTCAATGCACACAGTGCAGAAGCGGATACGATCGCTACCTTCGAAATTCTGAAAGCCCAACTGGACCGGTATGCCGAAGTAGCATTCAAAGACAGAAAAGGAAACATGATCCGTCCTGTTATCAATGATATCAAGGCACTCAGCGATTTTTCCTATTCCACACGGGCTGTTGATCTCATCGGTCATATCGTATATAACGATAAAAATGTGGAGGTCTTTAATTTCGGTAAACACAAGGGGAAACCTGTTGCACAGGTACTTAAGGATGAACCATCCTACTATGACTGGATGATGAAAAGTGAATTCCCCTTATCAACCAAAAAAGTGCTTACCATTTTAAAACTCAGAGGATTCAACAATTCTTCCGTAACACTCGATCTGATCTGATCTAACACTGCCGCTGTCATGAAAATTATTTGCATCGGACGCAACTATGTTGAGCATATCAAGGAACTCAACAATGCCGTCCCCTCCTCTCCGGTTTTTTTCCTGAAACCCGATACTGCTCTGTTGATCCGTAACAGGCCATTTTATTATCCCACTTTTTCCAATAACATCCACTTCGAAGTTGAACTTGTTTTGAAGATCTGTAAGGTTGGAAAGAACATCCTGAAACGGTTCGCACCGGGATATTTTGAGGAGATCGGGATCGGCCTGGATATGACCGCCCGCGACTTGCAGGATGCCGCCAAAACCAAAGGGCTGCCTTGGGCTGTTGCCAAAGGATTTGACCAATCAGCCCCGGTCAGTAAATTTATTCCCAAATCGCAATTCAGAAATTTAAAAAGTATAAGATTCCGACTCGATCAGAATGGTAAAACTGTTCAACACGGAAACTCGGGTTTGATGATTTATGATTTTGATGACATCATTGCCTCTGTTTCAGCATTTATGACCCTCCGGTCCGGAGATTTGATTTTCACAGGCACCCCAGCCGGGGTTGGCCCGGTTAAGCCGGGTGACAAACTTGATGCATGGATAGAGGATGAAAAGTTGTTATCCTGCCTTATCAAATAGTTATTTCAATTCAGCACGATATCATGGATCACGATTGAACCGGCCTCCTTGTTCAGGGCCGTTATGATCTTATTCCGGGCAAAAAGTAATTCGTTACGCAAGGCTGCCGAGTTGACTTTTACATAAAGGATCTTATTGCGGATATGCAGTTGACTGGTATTCCTGGCGACCATCTCCCCTACCACCGTCTCCCATGCCTGTAATACTTTTGCCTGATTCAGTTTATCACGCAGGTGAAACTTGTCAAGAAACTCCTCAATGGCAACTTTTAAAGGCTTTTCATTTGATGTTCGCATTGTATGACTCCCGTAAGCTATGTATTTGAATTGTTCAATGTTCGTTGTTCATTGTTCATTATCTGAGGAAGGTCAAAAATTTCATGTTCAATATCCATTGAATCAAAAATGGAGATGATCCTCGCCCTGCTTGTATCGGTTATGAACACTTGTCCGAAACTGTTTTCACTGACCAACCTGATCAGTTGTGATACGCGCAGATCATCAAGTTTATCAAACACATCATCAAGCAGCAGGATTGGCTTGAATCCTTTGATGTTCCTGGTATAATCGAATTGTGCCAGCTTGATCGCGATGACAAATGATTTTTGCTGGCCCTGGGAACCGAACCTCTTAACCGGATAATCATCGATGATAAATTCAAGGTCGTCCTTATGAACACCCATGGTACAATATTGTGCGGCACGGTCCCTGACCATCGCAAGATTGAATGCTTCACGGTAGGAGACCCCGGTGCTTTGCGAAACATACCGGATATCAACTGTTTCGGAACCGCTGCTGATAAACCTGAAATATTCCTGGAACAAAGGAATGAATTTTTCCAGGAAACCGTTACGTTTTAAAGAGATCTGCTCACCAAGCCTGATCATTTGTTCATCCCAGGTTTCAAGGGAAACAGCATCGAAATAATTCAGCTCTCCAAACGATTTAAGCAGAGCATTCCGTTGAAATAGAGCCTTGTTATATTGAATCAGGTTATCGAGGTAGAATTTGTCGAACTGGGAAATGACACTGTCGATGTATTTTCGCCGCAATTCGCTACCGTCATTGATCAGATCGCGATCATATGGTGAGATCATGACAAGAGGAAAATTCCCGATATGATCTGCCAAACGTTCATACTCCTTTTTATTGATCAGGAATCGCTTCCGTTGATTTTTTTTCTGGATGCACTGAACGGTATCCATTGTATCATCGCCCCGCTGATAATTACCATGAATGGCGAAGTAATCATCGCCATGTCGGATGTTCTGTACATCTAGGCTGGTAAAACAACTTTTACAAAAAGAGAGGTAGTGAATGGCATCAAGCAGATTTGTTTTCCCAACTCCGTTATTACCAACGAAACAATTGATCTTCTCTGAAAAAATAAATTCTGCCTGGGAATAATTTTTGAACCCGGTGATGATCAGTTTTTGGAGGTACATATCAGTCAGCGATTTTCTGAATGCCTTCGGCGATTTCCTCCATCAGCCACAAAGGGGTCGAGGTTGCCCCGCAAATACCGACAGTCCTTACTTCATTAAACCATGCAGGATCCAGTTCTGTGAGGCCTGATACAAGGTTGGTGCGTGGATTTACGCTTTTACAAATCTGGTAAAGGACCATTCCATTGGAACTATTATGTCCGCTTACGAAAACCACGGTATCAAACCGCGATGCAAATTCCTTCAGCTGGACGGACCGGTTTGAAACCTGACGGCAAATACTGTCATTCCATTTAAAATCAACAGGATGATCAAGGTTGACCGTCTCCATCCGTTCCCTGATCATCCTGACAATGTTATGAAATCCCTCCAGGCTTTTGGTCGTCTGGCTATAAAACCGAACCGGACGCGAGAAGTCGATCTGATGCAAATCATTTTCATTCCCGATCACAATAGCCGTTCCTTCAGTTTGCCCTTTCAATGCATTGACCTCGGCATGGCCCTCCTTTCCGTAGATCACTATTTGTCCGTTCAGGGGTATCATTTCCAAATATCCCTGGCGGACCACTTTTTGCAGGTTCAAAACGATCGGACAGGAGGCATCGATCAATTCAATCTGGTTCCGGTCGGCGATCGTATAGGTCACGGGTGGTTCGCCATGGGCGCGGATAAGTACTTTGCAATTGTGAAGTTTTTTAAACTCATTATGAGTGATGATCACCAATCCCATGTGCTTGAGACGTTCCACTTCCATGTTGTTGTGTACAATGTCGCCCAGACAATAGAGGATCTTGTTTTTCCTGAGTTCACGCTCAGCGATCCCGATGGCGCGGACCACGCCAAAACAAAAACCGGAATGGGGATCAATGGTAACCAGCAACCTTATTGTTTTTTAACAAATTCCTGAAGATTTACACCAACGGTAATATAATTCAAAGGAATTCCCGCCGTATAGGATGCACGTGTATATGCAAGGCTGAACATTTTCACCCGCAGACCGGCTCCAAGCGAAAAACCGGTTAAACCTGCCTTGCTTGATAATTTTAATTCCTGGCGACGCTGATAATTATAACCGACGCGAATTGCAAGTACCTTGGCAATGGTTAACTCAGCGCCCACTACGATATGCCGCATCACCCCGTCGGCTATCTTACCCGCGCCTGATTTTTCTTTCACCTGGCCTGTGATGGGATCGGTAGAATTGGCCGGATCGCCCGGGTCAAAATAGGTAAGATCCCATTTCTGCAGGTTGGTCAGCAATTCTGAAAAACGCAGAGGTATATGCTTGAGTTTCTGAGACATTCCGATCTGCAATTCGAATGGCAGTGGTTCATATTTCCCCGGAAGATATGGAACAAGTTGTGTTCCGATGTTACGGCCAAGCAATGAAGCCGTGAATGACTGATCCTTTGAGGTATATGTCCCAGCAACATCTACTGCAATACCAAATGAACGGTAGGTTTCAAGTTGTGAGTAGATCAATTTTCCATTTGCCCCGATCGAAAAAAGAGGTGTTAGCTGACGGCCCCATCCGATATTCAGCGCATATTCCGATGCATAAAAATCACCGGTCAGATTTCCTGCAGGGTCTGCACCGGTAAATTTCCCAAAATTCATGAACTGCAAACTTCCGACAAAGCACCCCACCTTACTGAAATTGTGTGCAAAGGCGACAAACCCATAGTTGATACCTCCGGGATTGTTAACATAACTCAGGGCAAGATGGTTGTTCATCAAAGGATTGATCAGCGAGGGATTTGCCTGAGTAAGGGAAATATCGTTATCGTTGATGGCCAGAAAATTACCGCCCATACCGGCAATTCGCGCGGAATTCGTATAACCGAGAAATTTATAGGTTCCGTTACCACCGATCTGTGAATATCCGGGGAGGATAACAATGCCTGTCAGGCAAAAAAATAAAGTAGTTTTGCGTAAAATATGATGCACGGTCTCAGTTTTGGTTTAATTTTAAACGAAGAACCAAAAAATATATTTTAATCATGGTTTAATTATGTCATCAGTCCCCTGCCGGTTTTTTGGATCTTGCTTTCTTCCGTAAGATCTGAGACCAGTTTATCAAGAATTCCATTGATGAACAGCTTGCTTTTCTGGGAACTGAATTGCTTTGAAATCTCTATATATTCATTCAAGGTCACCTTGACGGGGATCTGCGAAAAATTTATAAATTCGGTCAGGGCCATTTTAATCAGCAGAATATCAGTCAGGGCGATCCGTTCAAGCTCCCAGTTGCGTGTACGTGCATCGATCAGTTTGTCAAATTTTTCGCTGTTCATGATCGTTTTACGGAAAAGTTCCAGGATGAACTTCCGGTCATCGTCCGGCTCCTCTTCCTGTCCTTTGGTAAAAAGCCCTATCAATGAGTCCTTCTCTCCAAAGGACTCAGACATAAGCTTGATCGTTTTAAGCACAAAGATGGCTGCAACCTCGAAATCATCCTCCCAGAAAATATTCCTTTCCTCAAAATAAAACTGCAGATCAGCAGATTTGGCAATAGATTTCCGAAACATTTTTTCCAGAAAATCCTGGTCTTCACTATATGAATTCACACCTGAACTCAGGTATTCAGCATGATCCTTGCTTGCTTTCACTTTCTGGTAGACCTTGCGCACGAGTTCCTGTTCCTCTGTCCATGAAATTTTAAAACCTGCGAGCTGTTCAATTAACTGATGGTTCTGTTGCAACTGAAGTATCAACCGGTTTTCCGATAACTTATAATTTGGGTTGACTTCGTCGGGGGTCGGGTAAAATTTGGTTTTGGACTCTTCCATCCTGAACCGATAGAAATGAATGATTTCAAGCAGGAAGGACAATTGGAGGAAGTAAAGTTCGTAAACCTTATCGATGCTGTTCAGAAGATTTTTTTCAGCGACTTCTATCCTTGCTTCACCACCCTGAAAATAAGCATACAATGCCTGAAGTACTTTGATCCGGTAATGTCTTCTGCCTAGCATTAAAAGTTTATGAAAAGAACATAATTACTTTAACATATTGAAGACTGCAAAGCTACGGAAATAAGAAATAAACTTTGGTATTCAAATAATATTTTTATTTTTGCGTGCGCTGATACGAACGATGTTGACGCAATAAATTTAACAGGCTGCAGAATGGAAGAAATTGAAAATAAAGATCGGGACAGGGAAGAAATTTTTTCACGTGCCGTTCGTGCCGGTAAGAGAACCTATTTTTTTGACGTGAAGTCGACCGTTGGTGAGGAATACTACATCACCATCACGGAAAGCAAAAGGAGGTTCAATAATGAACAGGGCAAGTTTTTTTATGAGAAACACAAATTGTTTCTCTATAAAGAGGACTTTGATAAATTTGCCAATGGCTTGAGTGATGTTGTTGAATTCATCCGGACAGGCCAGGCTCCCGAGAGGCCTGATGTTATTACGGATACAATAGTTGAAGATGTTCCGCACGGGGACAAACCAGCCCCCAGAACCATTGAATTTGAAGACCTTTCGCCGGACACGGACAGCAATTGAATTATATTCCTTCCATGATTCTCCGGATATCACTTCCGGCAATCGTTTGTTGTTAAAACTTTTCAACATTCTTCCGGGTGTTGCTAATTCGGTGTAATTTTGTGAACCTGTTTAAAATACCACATGGGTAAAGTAATTGCAATTGCAAATCAAAAGGGGGGTGTAGGCAAAACAACCACAGCCATTAACCTGGCCGCGGGTCTTGCCGTGCTTGAACATAAGACATTGATCATTGATGCCGACCCGCAGGCGAATGCCACTTCAGGGGTCGGATTTGACCCGAGAAATATCAAAACAAGCATCTATGAGTGCATCATTGATGACGTTGAAGCTAAAAACATCATTCTGAATACCACGACTCCCTATCTTGATCTGTTACCAGCCCATATTGACCTAGTTGGAGCAGAAATTGAGATGATCAACCTGCCGAACCGGGAGAAAATGATGCGGAAAGTCATTGCCGGTATCAGGGAGGAATATGATTTCATCATCATTGACTGTTCCCCCTCCCTGGGACTGATCACGGTCAATTCGCTTACTGCGGCCGATTCGGTGATCATACCCGTCCAGTGTGAGTATTTTGCCCTCGAAGGACTTGGGAAACTTCTGAACACCATTAAAATAGTTCAATCCAGGCTGAACCCGGGCTTGGATATCGAAGGGATCCTGCTGACCATGTTCGATAACCGGCTGAGCCTTGCCAAACAAGTAGTAGAAGAGGTAAAGATCCATTTTCAGCAACTGGTTTTCAGAACCATCATAAACAGGAATACCAAGTTGGGAGAGGCGCCAAGCTTTGGTCTGACGATCATGCTGCATGATATAAACAGTTCGGGAGCGATCAACTATTTAAACCTGGCCAGGGAAATCCTTCAAAATAATGACCTTACGAGGCTGACGAATGCAGAAAAAGAGATCAATGTCTGATATTCACGGAAAAAAAAAGGCCCTGGGAAGGGGTCTCAGCGCCCTGCTGGATAACGCAGAGTCTGAAACGACCCAGAAAGAAATTTCGGGAGAATACACGGTTGAGTATATTGCCCAGATCCGTGTGGATCAGATCGAATCCAACCCGTTTCAACCCCGTGATCATTTTGATGAAAACGAACTGCGTGAACTGTCAGCATCTATTCAGGAGCATGGTATCATTCAACCTCTGACCATCCGAAGGATCGGTCACCATAAATACCAGCTTATAGCCGGAGAGCGCAGACTGAAAGCCTCCGTCCTTGCAGGACTGACGCAGGTTCCTGCCTATTTACGGCTTGCCAATGATGAGCAGATGCTAGAGATGGCCCTCGTTGAAAATATCCAGCGCGAGGACCTGAATCCACTTGAAATAGCCATCAGCTTTCAACGGCTGCTCGAAGAATGCAGGATCAGCCAGGAAGACTTAAGTCAGAAAGTTGGTAAAGACAGGTCGACCGTTTCAAACTACATCCGCCTGCTCAAACTTCCTTCCGAAATCCAGGTAGCCGTGAGGGATAACCTGATTACCATGGGCCATGCACGTGCCATAATCAATGTGCAGGATGAAAAATCTCAACTGTTGATCCTCAAGAAAATACTGGAAAGAAAATCATCAGTCAGGGAGGTTGAGGAAATGGTAAGGAACCTGGGAAAGGAAAAGAGACCGGTGACAAATCGTAAAATCCTTCCGGCTAAATATGAGAAAGCAAGGTCTTTACTTCACGACAAACTCCTTTCAAAAATTGAACTGAAATTGAACAGGAAGGGAAGCGGAACCATTATCATTGAATTTACATCGTCAGAGGATTTCGACAGGATCATTTCCAAACTTGATTCTTAAATGAGTGTTCACCTGCCTTTTATTTTATTTTTCATCGCCTTATCACACCTCCCCTTTTGGGCATTCTCACAACCTGATACGACATTTGTCGAATTACCCGACTCAATCCGTGAAAAGGAACATTCCCCGACAAAAGCGACCATCATGTCAGCCTGCCTTCCCGGTTTGGGACAGGTTTATAACAAAAAGTACTGGAAAGTTCCCGTCATTTATGCCGGTTTTGGGATCTTTACCTACTTTATTTACACCAATGCAGATCAATACCTGAATTTCAAATGTGCATATATTGAATCCGTCCAGGGAACTACGAATGGAAATTACAGTGACCTGGTTCAAAGATATTCGACACAAGACCTGTTGTCGTGGCGTGAAAATTACCGGAGAAATCTGGAAATAAGCATTCTGCTGACTGCGGTCTGGTATGCAATTAACATCCTTGATGCCGTTGTGGATGCACATTTATATACATTTAACATCAGCGACAACCTTTCAATAAAGATCGAACCCTCGGTAATGCCGTCGGGATTCGGGGACAAGCCCGCGGGAGGAGTAAGACTCTGCCTGCATTTCTGATAAAACAATGATGAGAACATTATGAAGATCGCCCTGCTTGGATATGGTAAAATGGGCCAGGAAATAGAAAAACTGGCGTTGAAACGAGGCCATGAAATTGTCCTCATCCTTGATAGTCTGGAAGACTGGGAAAAAGATGAAAGCCGGCTGCCAGAAGCAGATATTGCCATCGATTTTTCGACACCGGTCAGCATCGTTGAAAATATCTATCATTGTTTTGATGCCAACATTCCGATGGTGATCGGAACAACAGGATGGCTCGACGACCTTGAAAAAGTTCACCAGGATTGCTTAAAAAGGGACCAATGCCTGTTCTTTGCTCCCAATTTCAGCATCGGCGTCAACCTCTTTTTTGATTTAAACCGCTACCTGGCAGGCCTCATGTCAAAATGGGAAGATTATGCTGTTTCGATAGAAGAAACCCATCATATACACAAACAGGATGCACCCAGCGGGACCGCCATCGTTCTTGCAAACGATATCATCCGGCATACGGAACGCAAAGAAAAGTGGGTAAAAGAAGCAGTTGAAAACCCCGAAGAACTTGGCATTAAATCATATCGCACCAACAACGTCCCCGGTACTCACCTTGTAAGGTACGAGTCGGAGGAAGATTGCATCGAAATTATCCATACTGCGAAAAACAGGAGAGGCTTTGCGATGGGAGCGCTAATGGCCGCGGAATGGGTCATTGGGAAAAAGGGTTTTTTTGATATGAAAAATCTCCTTGAGACACAAATATTTACAACTCCTGAATAAGAAAACAGCTATATTTACGTTAGTGAACTGACTCAAAACCCTATGATATGAATCTTTACATGATTGTGACCGTAATATTTTTCATCCTTTCTATCGTCGGAATGTGGGGAATTTTTAAAAAAGCCGGCGAAAAGGGTTGGAAAATACTGGTTCCTTTTTATAACTGGTATGTGTGGTTAATGATCATAAAGAAACCATTATGGTGGTACATCTTCCTCCTGATTCCCTTTATCAATGTGTTCGTCATCCTGCTTATGATCGTGGAGATATTAAAGTGTTTTAAAAAGCACGGCCTCCTTGAACAGGCGCTGGGTGTCCTTTTCCCGTTTTTTTATCTGCCATTCCTTGCATTCTCCTCCAAAGAACAATACAGCGACCCGTTAAAACAGCCTCCAGTGCATAAATCGGCTGCACGCGAATGGCTTGATGCCATTATCTTTGCAGTTATTGCCGCAAGTATCATACGCATTTTCCTCATTGAAGCATATACCATCCCTACATCTTCTATGGAAAAAACATTGCTGGTCGGTGATTATCTTTTTGTAAGTAAAGTAAGCTTTGGTCCGAAAGTACCCAATACGCCTCTTGCTTTCCCGTTTGTACATCATACACTTCCCCTGACTGAAAGCACAAAATCATACCTTGAATGGATCAATTTGCCCTATTACCGTTTCCCGGGATTGGCCAATATTAAAAACATGGATGTGGTCGTCTTTAATTATCCTGATGGCGACACGCTTTCGACCAAATTTCAAAGTACTGTAAGCTATTATCAACTCGTCAGAAGCAATGGAAGGGATGTGGTTTGGAACAATAAGCAATATTTCGGCGATATCATCGCCCGCCCGGTGGATAAACGGGAAAATTTCATCAAGCGATGCATCGGTATTGCCGGAGATACCATCCGGATCGTTGACCGGGTGGTTTATATCAATGGCAAACCTGAAAAAAATCCCGGGAAACGTGAATTCAAATACATCGTTAAAACAAACGGGAATCCTATCAACCAGAAGAATTTTGAAAAACTCGATATTACTGAAACCGTTTTAACAGACAACCTTGACTCTTATGAACTCACACTTTCCGACGATGCCATTGCCAAACTCAAAGAATACAGCAACGTGGTTTCCATTGAACCGATAATCGCATCTAAAGAGACATCAGACCTGAATTTATTTCCATTTGATTCCAATTATCGCTGGAACATTGATAATTTCGGCCCTGTGTGGATACCCAAAAAAGGAGTGACCATACCGATCAACCTGAAAAACATTTGCTTTTACAAGCGGATCATTGATGTTTTCGAAGAAAATGACCTCCGGATCACGAACGGGAAAATATTTATCAATGGGAAAGAAGCAACAGAATATACTTTTAAAATGAACTATTACTGGATGATGGGCGACAATCGTCATAATTCAGCAGATTCACGTTATTGGGGATTCGTACCCGACGACCATGTAGTCGGGAAAGCCGTATTTGTATGGCTTTCACTTGACCCCAACAAATCGCTGCTGGATGGAAAAATCCGGTGGAGCAAGCTGCTGAGAATCGTAAAATAAGTAAATTTGTCACAATTAACCAAAACCGAAAACCATGAAAAAAATAGTTCTGATCGGCAGTATCGTAATTTCTGCTGTTCTTTGTAATTCCATCAGTGCCATATCAGAGAAACCTTTTGAAGGCATCATTACCTATAAAATCACCTACCCCGACAGTAAATTTACTGAAAACCAGCTGGCCATGTTCCCAAAGGTATTCACGGTTTCCATTAAAGGGACAAAATCCAGGACAGACCTTGTGATGAGTGGAATGAATTCAGTTGAAATAACTGATTATAGTGATAAAACCAGTGTATCTCTTATTAACATGATGGGTCAAAAATACGCCATTAAACAAACTACTGCCGAAATTGAGGCCAGAATGGCTTCCGAAGGAAAAGCGACGGTAGAACATTCAGATGAAACAAAAGTCATTGCAGGTTACCCATGTAAGAAAGTAATTGTCACCGTGAACAACGATGGCGCAAAAAGCACTTTCGAAGCCTGGTATACAAGCGAATTTGGTTCAACACTGTCAAATTTCAACAATCCTCTTTATAAGGAAATCGATGGCGCCCTTCTTGAATTTTTAATGAAAAACAGGGAGGTCACCATGAAATTCACCGCAACCTCCGTCGAAAAAAAGAAAATTCAGGCAAAAGAGTTCGATATACCATCAGATTACACACTTACTACCCAGGATGAACTGAAAAGCAAGTTCGGTGGCGGTAATGATTAATTCCAATGTCGCGACCAATCAATCCGCCAAGATCAAATACATTCAGGCGAGAACCAAAGGATGACGAGATCCTGAACGTTGATCTCCCTGAAGAACCTGATGCAGGTGTAAAAAAAACCCGCGGAACTAAAGTAAAACCTCCCCGGCAACCCAAGCCACCTAAAGAGAAAAAAATACGAACCGAACAGGATCTGGCAAAGTTAGAGCGACGGTTCCGGGTGTTCGGGCTCTTTTCACTGCTGTTTTCGATTTATCTGCTCTTTTCCTTCACCTCGTACATTCTGACATGGCAGAATGATTTTAGTTTTACTGATACGGTTTTCAAGCATTTTACCTTTGATGGCTTTTTCGACAACAACCTCCCTGTTGAAAACTGGATGGGTAAGATCGGTGCTTTGACAGGTTATCTCTTTATCTCAAAATGGTTTGGAATTGCCTCGTTCTTTTTTGTAATCATCCTGTTCAATACGGGCATGAAACATTTTTTTCATATCGGGATTTTTCCTGTGTGGAAAACAATAGAATACTGTTTCTTTGGGATCATCTGGCTCCCAGTTCTGCTCGCGTTGGTGGCTCCGGGCGATGACCTGCTCACCGGGGTCTATGGTTATCAGATGAATGTCTGGCTGACAGAATTCCTGGGAACGTCAGGCCTTGCAATGCTGCTTGGGTTCACTGCACTCAGTTTCCTGATCCTATCATTCAACATTCCTTTTCGCTGGTTTAAGTCCAGGGCAACGGTTGAAATCCCGGTCGAATCTTCTTTAGACGCCAGTTCCACCCCTGAAAACCTGGTTTCTACTGAACCAGAGACGCAGACACCACCTGTTATACCTGTGAATTTCATGAAAGAACCAGAGGCGGATGGATCAACCGAGATCGATCTGGAACTGCCATCACGGTTTGCACCAAAACCTGATGGTCATTCCGACCTTGAACTTCAGATCGAACCTGTGGTTGAAGATACGCCGGTAAAGGGAAATATTGACCACCAGACACTTGAAACCCGTTATGATCCGACCCTGGACCTGCCAGGTTACAAATACCCCCCCCTTGAACTGCTCAACGATTATGGAATAGAATCACTGAATGTCAATAAAGAAGAGCTTGAAGCTAATAAGGATAAAATTGTCACCACACTTTTAAATTATGATATAAAAATTGCAAAGATCAAGGCGACGATCGGACCTGCTGTTACCCTCTATGAAATTGTACCGGAGGCAGGCGTTCGTATTTCAAGGATCAAAAACCTGGAAGATGATATCGCGTTGAGTCTTGCGGCAATGGGAATCCGTATCATTGCACCGATCCCCGGAAAAGGAACCATCGGTATTGAAGTACCCAATCAGAATCCGGAAATCGTTGCCATCAAATCATTACTAGCTACCGACAAGTTTAAAAATACGACATTTGAATTGCCATTTGTTCTTGGGAAGACCATTTCAAACGAAACATTCATTGCAGATCTTGCAAAAATGCCACACCTGCTGATGGCTGGAGCAACCGGGCAAGGCAAATCCGTCGGATTGAATACGATCATCACATCCCTGCTCTATAAAAAACATCCTTCACAGGTCAAGTTTGTACTGATCGATCCAAAGAAAGTTGAACTGACACTCTACAATAAGATAGAGCGTCATTTTCTTGCCAAACTTCCCGACTCCGACGAGGCGATCATCACCGATACCAAAAAGGTGATCCGTACACTCAATTCGCTGAATATTGAAATGGACAGCCGGTATGACCTGTTGCGCGATGCACAGGTCAGAAATATCAAGGAATACAATGAAAAGTTCTTTACCCGGAAACTCAACCCGAACGAAGGCCATCAATTCCTGCCGTACATTGTGATCGTGATTGATGAGTTCGCCGATCTGATCATGACGGCCGGCCGGGAAATTGAAACGCCGTTGACACGCCTGGCCCAACTGGCCCGTGCAACCGGTATCCATCTGATCATCGCAACCCAAAGACCATCAGTGAACATCATTACCGGAACGATTAAAGCCAATTTCCCAGCACGAATCGCGTTCAGGGTCATATCGAAGATTGATTCACGCACGATCCTCGATTCTTCAGGCGCCGATCAGTTGATCGGACGCGGTGATATGCTCCTGTCAACCGGAAGTGATCTTATACGTATTCAATGTGCATTTGTCGATACCCCGGAAATTGACAAGGTTACCGAGTTCATCGGATCACAGCGCGGGTACTCTGAAGCGTTTGCTTTGCCTGAGTATTATGACGAGGAAACCGGATCATCATCCAAGGAATTCAATGCCAACGAAAAAGACGAATTTTTCGGGGAGGCGGCACGGCTCGTTGTTCAGCATCAGCACGGATCAACATCCCTGATCCAGCGAAAACTCAAACTTGGCTACAATCGTGCCGGCAGGATCATCGACCAACTTGAATCAGCAGGCATCGTGGGACCTTTTGAAGGCAGCAAGGCCAGGGACGTGCGTTATAAAGATCTATCTTCCCTGGAGGAACATCTCAACCTTTTAGGAAAGTAAAACATTTTAAACTTTTTGCGTCTTTCTTCTTTGCTCTAAAAACATTACCATGAACATAAGATCCATATTAACGGGTTTATTTATTTTTTCTGCAATCATTGCTTACAGCCAGACGAAAGACACAAAGGCTTCGGCATTGCTTGAAGAAGTAAGTAAAAAAGCAAAAGGATACAAGTCGATCAAAGTCGAATTTTCTTATTCGATGGAAAATACAAAAGCAAAAATCAACGAGAAGAAAACAGGAACCCTGCTGGTTTCAGGAGATAAATATCAAATGTCCGCTGCCGGTCAAACCGTGATCTGTGACGGAAAGACCATCTGGACTTATATCGTTGAGTCGAATGAGGTACAGGTCAATACCCTTGAAAATAACGATGATGCGCTGACCCCATCCAAATTGCTGACCTCATACAACTCGAACTACAGATCAAAGATCATTAAAAGCAATGATCCCACGACTGAAGCAGTTGAATTGATCCCCAACACCGGTAAAAATTTCACAAAAGCCGTACTTGGAATTGATAAAGCAAAAAAACAGGTTAAAAGTTTCACACTCTATGATAAAAGTGGAAATACCTTTAGCTATAAAATAAAATCCTATCTGACTGACATTCCTGTGACAGCTTCCGATTTCTTCTTTGACCCCAAAAAATTCCCCGGAGTCGAGATCATCGATATGCGGTAATCATGCTTCCCTGATAAAATCACAAGCCCATCGAGTTTTTATAAAATTGCTGCCACGATCCGTAAACCGTTACGGGCGACACTTTTTTAAGCCTCATCCAGTCTCCTGGAGTTTCCTTCAAAGCGGAGAATATGTTCACATTTTATTTCCCGGCTAGTTCCTTAGTATTTTTCAAATCATGACGAATATCATTGTTTTACCTTGGGTATATGTTTAATTTGGCCGCTGTTAAATATTTCACAACATGTAGTTTCTATTTTTTCAATTATCTGTTTCTATCTCAGTGAGTTGAATCATTACACCCTTCATGCGGTGGTTAAGTATTGGGAGAGTTTGTCATGCATTAAATCGGCTATATTCCTGGAAATCAAAAGATAAACGTACTAACGGTTTCTTATCAAGATATTCAGTACTCTATCCGTCACATGGAATAGAATTAAATATTTATATAAAAACAAGAATATGGGAATCAATCGAAGGACATTTCTAAAACGGGGTGCATTTACTCTGGGCGCCGTGATTTCGACATTTTCTTTTGGTTCACTGACTGCATTAGCTGCCAGTAAAGAAGAGTTTAAAACTCACATGACCAAGGAAATAACGACCATTTGCCCTTATTGTGGCGTTGGATGTGGTTTAATTGTATCCACCCGGGAAGGGAAAATAATCAATATTGAAGGGGATCCTGATCATCCTATCAATGAAGGTTCCCTTTGCTCAAAAGGGGCTGCTCTTTACCAGGTTGTCTCCAATCCGCGACGGTTAGATGCAGTACTTTACCGTGCACCTGGGGCAACAGAATGGGAAAAGAAAGATTGGAAATGGGCATTGGAGAAAATTGCGAAGAATATTAAGGACACCCGGGAGAAGTCTTTCGTGAAAGAAAAAGATGGAAAAACAATAAACCGTACAGATGGGATTGCCCAACTGGGAGGTGCTGCCCTTGATACAGAAGAATGTTACCTCTTAAGTAAACTGGCCCGGTCTCTTGGTATTGTTAATCTTGATCATCAGGCACGATTATGCCATTCTTCAACAGTTGCTGCCCTGGGAGCATCATTTGGCAGGGGTGCTATGACAAATCACTGGAATGATCTTGAGAATTCAGATGTAATTATGGTAATGGGGTCTAATATTGCAGAATGTCACCCGATGGCTGTAAAATGGATCATGAAAGCAAAAGAAAAAGGCGCCAAGGTGATATCCTCCGATCCACGTTTTACCCGTACCTCCTCCATAGCTGACATTTTCACAAAATTCCGTTCGGGTACTGATATTGTTTACGTTGGAGGCATGATAAATTATGCTTTGAAAAATAACAGGATACAGACGAACTATCTGCTGACCAAGACAAATGCACCGTTTATTATTAACAAGGAATACAGCTTCGACGACGGCCTGTTTGCAGGTTACGATGCTAAGGGACGTAAATACGATAAAAATTATTGGAAATATGAATCAGGTCCCGGTGAAATTCCCAAAAAAGATTTGTCGCTCCAGGATCCCATGTGTGTTTTCCAATTAATGAAAAAGCATTACGAAAGATATGATGTCGACACGGTTTGCGGAATTACCGGGACACCAAAAGACAAGTATCTTGAAGTATGTGATTTATTCACAAGCACCTATCCCGAAAATAAGTCCGCGACCTGGTGTTATGCCATGGGTTCAACACAGCACACCGTAGGAACCCAATATATCAGAACATACGCGATCCTTCAGCTATTGCTTGGAAATATCGGTATTGCAGGAGGAGGTATTAACGCGCTCAGAGGTGAATCAAATGTTCAGGCCTCTACAGATATGGCACTCCTGTTTCATATTCTGCCGGGTTATCTTGCAGCCCCGGCACCGGATGATGTTGATCTTGCCACTTATCTTGAAAAATATACACCAAAATCAAAAGATCCGAAATCTGCAAACTGGTGGTGTAATTACTCAAAGTATATGACCAGTTTACTTAAAGCCTGGTGGGGAGAACATGCTCAGGCCGATGCAGAAGGTGGTTACTGCTATAATTATATTCCTAAGAAATCGGGCTGGCATGACCATATGAGCATTTTTGAGAATATATATTTGGGGAAGATTGAGGGGTTAATACTTTGGGGCCAGAATCCGGCTGTTGGCGGACCAAACTCAAACAAGGAGCGTACAGCCCTGGATAAATTAAAATGGATGGTTCTCACCGATCTGTGGGAAACAGAAACCGGACAATTCTGGAAGCGTCCGGGCGTAGACCCTGTGGATATTAAAACTGAGGTATTTCTGCTTCCTGCATGTTCCTCGGTTGAAAAAGAGGGTTCGATTGCCAATTCAGGCAGATGGAATCAGTGGAGATATGCTGCGATTCATCCGGGAGACTCTGATTGGCATGGAGATGCCCGTTCCGATCTCTGGATGGCAGATGCGTTGTTCAAAGCCATTAAAAAAGAATATCAGAAAGACGGCGGTAAGTTCCCTGACCCGATCCTTAAATTAAATTGGGATTATGGAACAGGAAATGAAATTGACCCGGATAAAGAACCCAATCCTCATTTTGTCGCATCTGAGATCAATGGATATTTCATTGAAAACGGAAAAAGAAAAGGGCAAGTGCCAGGTTTTGCAAAATTGATGGATGACGGAACCACAGCATGCGGAAGCTGGATCTATTGTGGTGGCTACGCAGGATGGACCGAAGCAGAAGGTAAAACCGACGCACCGAATTATGTGAAAAATGCACAAGGCGAATTTTCAAACCGGTATGCAAAAAGAAAATTGGAAAAAGATGATGTGAAAGCGCAGAAACTCATTGCCGACGGAAGAGCGCCGGGCATGAATTCAGGCTGGTCGTGGTGTTGGCCGGTTAACCGCAGGATTCTTTACAACAGGGCATCCGTGGATGAAAAAGGAAATCCGTTAAATCCCGATCGCTGGGTTATTCGCTGGAACCCGGCAATAGTCCAACCTGATGGAAAATTGGGTGCTTTTGAAGGTGATGTTCCCGACGGACCCTGGCCTCCTGATGAAAAATATGCATTCATCATGTGTGAAGAAGGAGTTGGCAGATTGTTTTCAGCAAAAACATCTGAAGGTCCGTTCCCGGAGCATTATGAACCTCTGGAATCACCTTTGGCAAAAAATCCCTTTTCAAACCAGAAAATTAATCCGGTAACAATTTTATATCTTGAAAAAGAAAAAGGAAATAAAGAATTAAATGAAATCGGAACTTCTATAGATTTTCCGATCGTGGCAACCACGTTCAGATTATCGGAGCACTGGCAGGCCGGAGCGATGACAAGAAACCTTCCATGGCAGGCAGAACTCATGCCGGATCTATTCGTCGAAATCAGTAAAGAGCTTGCTGAAGAAAAAGGGATCACCAATGGCGACCGGATTACCATTTCCTCTGCACGAGGAAAGATTACTGCGTTTGCTTTGGTAACTAAACGATTTGAACCACTGATCATCAGAGATGGAATCGCTGACCGTACCATTCATCAGATCGGAATACCCTGGCATTATGGATATGCAGGAATTTCAACAGGCGACTCAGCCAACCTGCTAACCCCTCATGTAGGTGATGGAAATACCAATATTCCCGAGTACAAAACATTTCTTTGCAACATTGAAAAAGTATAGGAGAATAAACTATGGAAGTGAGTTTAAAACAAAAGGCATTATTGCTTGACATGACCAAGTGTACAGGATGCCGTGGATGCCAAACCGCATGTAAGCAATGGCATAACCTTAAAGCCGAAAAAACCGAATTTTTTGGCGGTGACGGTTATCAAAACCCTGCGAACCTTTCATCTAATACTTATACCTTGGTAAAGTTTCACGAGGTGGTTGAAAACAATGTATTTAAAAATTGGGCATTTATGAAACTCCAGTGCCAACATTGTTTAACCCCTGCATGTGTAAGTGCATGCCTTGTCGGAGCCCTTGAAAAGAAAGGGAATGGGCCAGTGGTCTGGAACTCATCAAAATGTATAGGTTGCAGGTACTGTATGCTTGCCTGTCCTTACGATGTTCCAAAATATCAATGGGATAACATTAATCCAGAGATTCGTAAATGCAACCTCTGCTTTGACCGCATTGATGAAAAACTTGAACCGTCGTGTGCTAAAACATGCCCATCAGATGCGATCCTATTCGGTGACCGGAACGCATTAATCAACATTGCTGAAAAACGATTGTTTGAAAATCCTGAAAAATATCACAACCATATTTATGGCCAGGATGAAGTCGGGGGAACCTGTATTCTAAGCATTTCAAGTATACCACTGGAGGATATCAGCTATCCGAAGAACCTGACAACAAAACCACTTACCAGTCGTACGTCGCCGACCATGAATGCCATTACTCCGACAGCCATCGGGATCGGAGCATTCCTGGGACTTTTTGCAATCCTTGTCAACAGAAAGAATAAAATCGCCAGAGAAAAAAATGCAGGAGGTAGCCATGATTAATGAAATTAAAACTGCCGGAAAGGGCATGATCACCCTCTATCTTTTAGCTCTTATCGGAGTATTGCTGATCATATACCGGTTGTTCGCCGGCCTGGGTTCAATAACAAATTTATCAGACGGTTATCCATGGGGATTATGGATAGCCATTGACATTATGACCGGTATCGCTATGACCACTGGAGGACTTATTATAGCTGCTTTGGTCGTTGTTTTCAACCGGGAAAAATACCGTCCACTGCTTCGACCGGCCTTATTAACAGCATTTTTAGGGTATATGCTTGAAATGGTCGGGCTCGTTCCTGACCTGGGCCGTCCCTGGATGATGTGGAAGGTGTTTTTCTACTGGAATAATGATTCCGTTATGTTCCTGGTAGGATGGTGCGTTATGTTTCAGGCAATTGTTCTGTCAACGATTTTAGCTCCTATCTTTTTCGAAAAACTGAATTGGAGTAAAACTCTTAAGGCCTACGATAAGATTGTTCCATGGGTCGGAATTTTTCTTATTTCGTTCTTTCTCTACAGCATTTCCGATTCCATTATATGGGGAATAGTATCACTGGTTGTTTTTACTCTCATGGTGTTTCTTTTCAGAACAATCATTAAAAAGGATACCAATTTACTATTATTCAGCATTATCGGTATTATCATTTCCATTGCGCATCAAACAGCACTTGGCGGATTGTTTATACTTGTTCCCGAAGCACTTTCCGGATTGTGGTACTCTCCCCTTTTACAAATTAACTTTCTTTTAACAGCCTTTACACTTGGTTTTGGGATGATTATTTTTGAATCATCCATTTCATCAAAAGTCTTTGGTTTCCGGCTGGAAACCGATCTTATGAACAGCATTTCAAAAGCACTTCCCTGGGCACTGCTGATCGCATTGGTTTTGAGATTTGTCACACTTTTCATGCAGACTAATTTTAATTTCGGAGATGCAGGAACAGTTGGCCAAAACATTTCTTTCTGGATAGAGGTATTTGTGGGACTCATTTTACCCATGATACTGATATCGTTTCCCGGCAAAAGCAGATCACCTAAAATGCTGTTTTACATTGCATGCATGGTGATTTTCGGAGTTATCATGAGCCGGATCAATGTAACATGGATTGGAATAAATGCGATCGGTTATGCCAATTACAGACCGTTTATCCCGGAAATTATGGTAACGGCCGGTATTTTCTCAATTGGTCTGCTGGTCTTTTATTATATAGGAAAAAAGTTTCCGATCCTCCTGGAACATACAACCTGATTATTATATTGCTTTTTCAAAAAGATATTATCAAAATTAAAGACAATTAATTAATGATGGAATTAATTCATTTGGATCATATATAATGGATGAAAGCATAAAAAATAGCAGGAATGGAATTGACGGGTTCGTTTTATCTTTCATGAAACTGAATAGCCTGCATGAAGAACTTTTTCTTAACGAATCATTTAATAAGTCACTTCTTGTTAAGAATATCCGGTTGGTCAGAGAAAAAAAATATGCAATAACGGATGAAATCTGGGCGATACAGGAAGAAAAAAATCTGAATTTCCTCCTTGCCTTTATTGAACTTATCAAGTCATTTGCAGTTGATTACAGAAAGGATGCTGATAAACTTTTATTTCTGTTTAAGGAAAACAAACCATTGGTCCTGGAATTTATTACCGATATCCTGACAAATAAACAGAAAAAGATCGTCGATTTTTCACGGCAAAATAATATTTCTGAGGATTTCATCATTTTCTTTTCAGTTTTTTCTGCCATTCCTTTCCGTAAAGCAGCAGCAGAGCTGATCCGTAAGGAAATTGACTTCAAAATACATGTATCGGGTTTTTGCCCGGTATGTGGTCACTGGCCTGTGATGGCATATCTCGTTGGAAAAGAGATGAAAAAAACAATGGCTTGTATCTGTTGCGGCACTTCCTGGTTATTCCGCAGATTAACCTGCCCGTTTTGCCTTAATTCAAATAATAATGACCTGGGATACCTACACATTGAGGAGGAAAAAACCATATCAGCTTACACCTGTAGTAAATGCAGAAGGTACATCAAAACAAAAATAGTCTCAGATGTCCACCATACAATAAAACTGGAAGAGATCATATTGGATTATCTGGCTTCCGGTGATTTGGATATTGCAGCAGTTCAGAATAAATTTATTCATGAATCATTGATTGGAACTAGATTTCAGGGACCCGATGACAAACATATTGATGTCTACCTTCAAAAATTGTTCCAACCTTGTTTATAACACGATTTCCAGGAAAGTCATTTAATTAATATTTATTTAATGTTTTACAAATAAACACTTTATGAAAAAACGATTATTAGTGTTAATGCTGCTTCCGGTATTAGCTGAAGCTCAAACGACTACAGAACCTCCTAAATTCGGAATTTCTTTCTCAGGGTTTGTCAAAACAGATATTTTTTTCGATTCCCGCCAGACAGTTTCCGTACGCGATGGACATTTTCTTTTATTTCCCGAGAATGAAAAACTTGATGCCGATGGTTCCGATATCAACGCGAAATCCAGTTATAATTTTCTGTCAATCCAGACGCGCCTTGCCGGGACTATTACAGGGCCGGACGCGTTAGGAGCAAAAACATCAGGATATATCGAAGCGGAATTCTTCGGAAACGCTAACCCGACAATTAACACGTTCCGTCTCCGTCATGCCTGGGTTAAACTCAACTGGAAGAAAACCGAACTGATGGTCGGTCAGATGTGGCATCCAATGTTTGTACCCGATTGCTCACCAGGAACTGTATCTTTTAATACAGGCGCTCCGTTTGTGGTTTTCAGCAGAAATCCGCAAATAAGATTGACACAGTCGTTTGGCAAACTAAAACTGGCATTGACGTTACTTTCCCAGGTCGATTATATGAGTGAAGGTCCGGATGGACCAAATTCGAAATATCTCCGGAATTCGGTTATCCCGGAAAGCAATTTACAAATCCAGTTTGTAACGAAGAACGATATAAAGGGTACAGAATTTATGATTGGTGCAGGGGTCAATTACCAGATTCTGACACCGCGCCTTTTTACAACAGTTACGGTGAAAGCGGCCTATGATACTGTTATCAACAATAAAGTCGTCCATAATGATGCGGTGACCCTTAACTATCGGACTGATACCAAATCAGTGGCTCTTGCATATAATTTTTATACCAAACTGAAACTTAAACCTGTAACCTTTAAACTTGGTGGGGAATACGGCGATAATAACTGCGCTTACACCATGTTGGGTGGTTATGTCGTGAAATCTGTCACCGACGTGGCAAAGAATTTCGTGGATTATTCAAATATCCGCTCCATTGCAACCTGGGCAGAATTTCATTCCAATGCAGCACGCTGGCAACCCGGGATCTTCCTGGCATATGGTAAAAATCTTGGCGCGGGAGAGGTTGTCAAAGGCCCCTATTATGCCAGGGGAAGCAATATCGATTACGCGTATCGTATCTCTCCAAGATTAATTTTTAATGCAAAGAAGGTAAGATTTGCCGCCGAGGTTGAATATACAGCAGTCGCATATGGTAAAACCAATAATAAAGGATTCGTTTACGACACGAAAGAAATAGGAAACCTGCGCTTTCTGATTGGGGTCTATTATTTCTTCTGATCCCCAATAAAAAAGTAATTGAAGTAGCGGGCAGAATGAAATTAGGCACATGATTAAAAAAGAAAATATTGCCATTATTGGATCAGCGGGCAGGAATTGCGGCAAAACAGAATTTGTATGTGAATTGATAAAGTCATTGTCAGCAAAGCATCAGGTTATAGGTGTGAAAATAACCACGATCAGAGAATATGGAGAGAAATGCCCGCGTGGAGAACAAGGATGCGGCGTGTGCAGTTCTTTATCGGGACCATACAAAATAACTGTCGAAACCGATAAGGATTCACACAAGGATACAGCCAGAATGTTGCGTGCTGGCGCCGAAAGTGTTTACTGGTTGAGGGTTTACAGTGAGTCACTCCGGACAGGTATCAATGAACTGCTCTCCTCTCTTCCGAAAAACGCGGTTGTGGTTTGTGAATCAAATTCAATGAGGTTGGCTGTTGATCCGGGCTTGTTCATTATTATTAAAAATTCCGGAGATGATGTAATAAAGCCTAGTTGCCAACAGGTCCTGCCTTTTGCCGATAAAATTGTCGGATTTGATGGTAATGGTTGGAATTTCACCCCGGGCAGGATCCTGTTCAGGAATGATCAATGGATACTTCGTGAAAAGGCAACAGCTATCATCCTGGCCGGGGGAAAAAGTTTACGAATGGGAGCGGATAAACGTCTGTTGCAAGTTAATGGAGAACCGCTTATCTGTACGATCTCCAACCAACTGTTGCCATATTTCGATGAAGTCATCATTGGTGCCAATGATATTGACAAACTTAAATTTTTAAACTTGCGGATAGTTACGGATATTGAGAAAAATATGGGTCCTTTAATGGGTATCTTATCCTGCCTTAAATCTTCAGTAAGCGATTTGAATTTTGTCACGGCTTGTGATATACCGTATATGAACATTCCTTTTATCATGAATTTACTTACATTATCTGTGGATCAGGATATTGTCATGCCTGTTTCTGAAAACAACCACTTTGAAACCCTTTTCGCCGTTTACAATAAGAGCATTGTACCTGTTGCGGAAGAGATTGTGAATAATAATAAACGAAGAATAATCGAACTGTTCAGGAAAGTTCGGGTAAAGTATGTTGAAATGAGTAATACCGGATGGTATCAAAACCTTAATACTAAACAGAATTATCAGGATTTTATTCAGAGAAATTACCTGAACATGAACAATATTCCACGTCAGCCATTTACCCGGTTAACAATTCACTCATTAACCAATTCGCCGGCGCAATAGTTCACAAATCATTGGAGATAAATATTTTCCGGGTATACAATTCGATGCAACACCAATCCTTTTGATGGCATCGAATCCCCTGCATTCGAACGATTTTTGCTTTCAATGATAACCTTCAGATCCCCAATGGATATTTTACCCAAACCCAATTCCAAAAGGGTACCAACGATGGAACGTACCATATTCCTAAGAAAACGATCGGCAGTGATAGTGAAAACGAGTTCGTTCCCTTCCATTTCCCAATTTGCTGAAGTGATCGTGCAGATATTTGTCCTGGTATCCGTATCTACCTTCGAAAAAGAGGTAAAATCGTTATAATGCATAATAACGGCAGCGCCTTCATTCATGAGTTCCGTATCAATCGGCCCATAAACATAATGGGAATAATTGCGTCGGAACGGGTTTTTCGAACGTGCCACACAATACCGGTAGGTTCGTGATGTGGCATTAAAACGTGCATGGGCCCTGGGATGTACAGGGAATATGGAACTAACCGAAATCTCATCACATAAGAACCTGTTAAGCCTGAAAACAAGTCTTTTCAGTTCCTCTTCTGACCACATGTCATTTAGTTCAAAATGAGCATAAAAATCGGCGGCATGAACACCGGCATCGGTCCGTCCTGCACCAGTGAGTGATACGGGTATCCGCAACATCGTCGACATCGACTCCTCTAATGTCTGCTGCACGGTAACACCATTTGGTTGCCGCTGCCATCCGCAGAATGGAGTGCCGTCATATGCCAGTCTGATGAAATATCGGGTCATGCTGCGGCTATTAATTCCTGTCTTATTGAAATACAAAGGTATTCTTTGTAAATCAAAAAAATCAGACTAAATTTGTGATAATATTTTTTATCCAGAGGGCCAATGGTTAAAAAATTTAGTGAAACCAAATGTGAAAATTGCATAGACGAGTGCCATAGTTTCTTTAACAGACTGGACTATGTGGATCTTCATTACATCAATGAAGTGAAGATCGTGATGCCTTTTAAAAAAAGCCAGATTATTTTCGAGGAAGGACAAAAGCCAAAGGGGCTGTTCTGCCTTTGTGCAGGCAGGATTAAAGTTTATAAAATAAGTTTCGAAGGGAAGGAACAAATCACCCGTGTCCTTTTTCCCGGTGAATTTCTTGGGCTCAAGGCACTATTAAGCGGCAAGGCATATTCAGTTACATCATGCGCGCTCGATGACTCTGTTCTCTGTTTCATTTCTAAAACGGACTTTTTCCAGATGATGCTTAAGTACCCTGAATTTACAAGGGCTATCATTATTTCCCTGAGTAAACTTCTTGAACAGGCTGAATTCAGGATGATGTCTCTGGCGCATAAACCTGTCAGGGAGAGGTTGGCAGAAACATTACTACTCCTGGATAGGACATTCCACTCCACAGCCCCGGCATATCCCCGTACTTACCTGAACATTACCCGTCAGGATATGGCCAACATCATCGGTACTGCTCCTGAAACAGTTATTCGACTTCTTTCGGAATTTAAGGAAACGAAACTTATTGAAATCAAAGGAAGAAAAATATTTCTTTCCAATATCCTGGGTTTAAGAAAAATAGCCCATTTAAACTGATGGTTTTCTTCTCCCCGGGTTCATTCCCACTTCCGGGCTTAAAAAGATTTTCTACGGGTAAAATGGGTATGTAATAACTTTTCAGCTACATCGCTTAAAGGATTTAGCAAAAAGTCATGATACACTTTGATCGCTTCCGGATTATCATGTGCCTTCCTGAGTTCCATACCCATCTCCTCTGCATACAGAGCCTGAATCCGTTTAAGCCTGATCTCAGGATTGGTGGGAATTGGTTGTCCTCCTCCACCCAAACAACCACCCGGACAAGCCATGATCTCAATAAAATGAAACCGTGAAGTACCGTTCCCGATATCCTTTACAAGAGTTCTGGCATTTGCCAGCCCATGGGCAACCGCGAGATTCAATTCGACACCATTCAAAAAAGACCATTGATCGATACAATCTTCAATTTTCAGGATAACTTCTTTGACCCCCTCCATTCCGCGGACAGGTTGTATGATGAGGTTTTCGTATGGAACGTTCCTGCCGGTTACTTTCTGGTAAATAGTTCTCAATACGGATTCCATCACGCCTCCTGTTGCACCATAGATGACACCGGCGCCCGAAGCCTTGCCCATGAGTGTATCATAATGATCATTTGGGAGTAATCTGAAATCAATTCCTGCCTGGATGATCATAATCGCCAATTCTCTGGTGGTCAACACGTAATCAACATCTTTATATCCGCTTGAACGCATTTCCGGACGATCAGCTTCGAATTTTTTTGCAGTACATGGCATTATTGAAACGGTAATAATATTCTCAGGTTTTAGTCCACGCATTTTAGAATAATACGTTTTTGCTAAAACTCCAAACATTTGCTGAGGAGATTTACAGGTTGACAAATGATCAAGAGAATCTGGAAATGCATGTTCAAAAAATTTGATCCAGGCCGGAGAGCAGGAGGTTAACATCGGCAATGGTATAGACTGATCATTCTGACTATACCTCCTGTATAAACGATCAAGGAACTCTGCACCTTCCTCAATGGTCGTAATGTCTGCAGAGAAAGCCGTATCAAGTACGGTATCAAAACCTAACCGTCGTAATGCGGTCACTAATTTACCGGTAACCCTTTTCCCAGGTTCTATACCCAGATCCTCGCCAATGGCCACCCTTACAGCAGGTGCAGTTTGAACGATGACATGTTTATCCTTGTTCCAGATTGCATTCCAGACTTCTTCAATGTAATTCTTTTCAACAAGGGCACCGGTGGGACACCGGTCGATACATTGACCGCAATTGGTACAGAATACATCGTACAGTGATTTTCCGCGATAGGTTGATATTTTCATGCTGCTACCCTTATGGGCAACCCAGACCGCACTAACCCCCTGGATTTGTGAACATGTTCTGACACAGCGCTGACAGCGTATACACTTGCGGTCATCTTTGATTATTGCAGGTGATATAATATCCAGTGTGGCTTTTTCTTCTTTATGCAGGTTGTACAATGCGGGATTTATGATCTTGAATTCGGAGGCCAGATTCTGAAGTTCGCATTTTCCATTTTTATAACAATTGGTACAATCGGTAAAATGTTCAGAAAGCAAAAGTTCAAGCATGGCTCTTCTCGCGGTTCGGACCTTCAGACTGTTAGTATGAATGACCATCCCCTCTTCGATTGGTGTGGCGCAGGAAGCGATCAATTGTTTTGTATTTTCAAGCTCGACAACACATACACGGCAATTACCGGCAATCCTTAAATCTTTATGATAACACAATGTTGGGATATGAATATTATGAGACAGGGCAGCATCCAGAATAGACATTCCTTCTTCAACTAAAAACTCCAATCCATCCATGGTTACCTTAACCAAATTCCTGGCAGAGATATCTTTAATTGACCTGATATAGGTTTCATATTTTTCCTCGATCTCGTCCTGGGCGAGTTGTACCGGAATGCTGATGTAGTCATACAATTCCTGACGAGTAAATGAATGCAGTTTCGAATGCTGGAGATTAATTGTAACCATCTCACTATAAAGCGATAACAGAGTAGAAATTTCCTCTGATGTAAAACCTTCATCAAACCGGGGGAAGGTAATATCATCAATATAATTGATCATCAGACTTCTGTCAGCATTCAGGATCGTGGATGCCAATACATTGTACAATGTATGAAGGGCCAGACTTAATTCCGGCATCTCCATCTGTTGATAATGGGCAAGCGCCTCAGTATTTTCAGATGAAAGTACCCTTGTTGTAATGGTGGTGAGCAGATGATCCTTTTCACTTATAAGCAACTCATAAATTAACAGGTTGGTTCTGACCGAAATGTGTTTTAAAGCCGCTTCGTTTCTCATCTGCCATTCCATCGGGTTGCTTTTCATTTTAGCAAGAAGGAAAAGAAGCCGGCGGTTGATATGCAGTCTTGACAGCGGTTCCCACTTCAATACATTCCGTGTATAAGATGCATCGGCATCAAGCCTGAGATCAAGGTATCTCAGCATCCAAAAACGTTCGAAAGGAGGAGGTGTAATCCTGAGTTTTCCCAGAAGAATTCTGACAGCAATTCCGGGATATGCTAAAATTCTTGGAATAAAAATTGGTTTTATCGGTGTACCGAAGTAATCCCTGGTCGCAATTCCGAAAAGTTCCTGGTGGGTGGTACTTCCATCAGGACTGGCTGCATACACATCGTAAGATGGAAGAACATGACTGTTTTCCAGAATTTTCAATATCAACCTGGAAAGATCATGAATATGGATATATGGAACGGCAGAATTGCCCTTTCCTCCCAATATCCGTGAATCATAACCGTTTGACAGCCACGTTCCTAAAAACTTATATAATGGCGGGTATTCACACCAATCGCTGAAAACTGCTGCGAACCGGATCACAGTAGCAGGGATATCTTTTGATAATTCCATCAACATTGCCTCTCCTGCCTTTTTGGTCATCGCATAAGCATAATCGGCGTCTACCGGGGTATTCTCGCGAATAGTGTCACCGGGTTTTGGAAAATTACAGGCAGCAAGGGAGCTCGAAAACAGGATTCGTTTGATCTTCAAAATCCTGGCCATTTCAATGATATTTTTTGTACCGTCAACGTTTGTCCGCTGGTATGCAATATTGTCAGAATAGTTAAAATCATAGTACGCCGCCAGATGCAACAGGAAATCTGCACCACCAATTCTCTGGATATATGAGGTTACCTCCCGGACCTGTGAAAAATTAGAAATATCCCACTGAATCCAATGTACATTTTGATGTTCGGTGATGTTTGCCTCCTTAGCTGATCGGCGGGCAATGGCAATAACAGTAAACTGATCTTTGATAAACTCCAGAAAATATCTTCCAATAAATCCCGATGCTCCCGTAATTATTATTGAAGGCAGTGATTTGCTCATGGTATTCCACTTTTTTCTGACAAGTATTGGAATTTCATAAATAAGATATATGAATAACAAATTGCCAGTCCCATCAGCAGATCTCCAATGGCAGATAATAAAACCATAATAATTTGACTTTCAATGAAAAAATATAAAAAGAGGAAAACAGCAGCCGAAAATTTTGCAAAACAGGATAAAATGATAAGATTGACAGATTGCTCCGGCTTTTTAGCAGCCATAAGATAAGCAACACTGATAATCAAATGAAACACACCCCCCTGGATTGCGAAAAATTTTTCATAGAGCCGGAAACCGAAAAATTCAATAATTTCAATTGGCATTATAATAAGCACCAGCCCAAAACAGATGGAGTGAACTGCAATTAAAAATAATACCCATTGCAATGTTTTCCGATAACCTTCCTTTTTCATAGTTCTTTATGGTTTATTGTAAAATTAACAAACTTAGTTAAATAATAAACAATGATCAATTGAAAAAAATCTTAAAATTGTCTCTCGGAATTTTCATGCGAAAATAATTCCATAAATTGTCGGGATAAAATATTTTTCTTGTTGTTAGTTTATTAACAGAGAAAAGTGGTATCTTTGCATAAAATTTGTTAATCTTTTCACAACAGTTGAGTTACTGCGTGTAAAACACTATATATTAACAATTTAAATTTTATTTTATGACTGATTGCAAAATATTGATCCAGGAATTGGCCAACAAATATGGCAGGGAAAGGGCGAGTTTGCTGCCTATTCTGCAAGGAGTTGTCGCAAAGAACAACTATCTATCCGACACCTGTATGACAGACATAGCCAAGGAACTTGATCTTTCCGCAGCCCAGGTCTATGGAACTGCTACGTTTTATTCATTTCTTGAAACCAAACCACGGGGTGAAAATATCATCAGGGTTTGCAAAACAATCACCTGTGATATGCATGGTAAAAAGACCATCATTCAGACCCTGGAGGATATGCTTAAGATCAAGGTCGGTGAAACAACTCCAAACAAAAAGTTCACGCTACTTGAGACCAACTGCCTGGGATGGTGTCACGAAGGTCCGGCAATGCTGATCAACGATATTCCTTACAGCGGTCTTACCACCGAAAAAGTGCATGATATCATAAGTGAATACATCAAGAAATAACATTCAGAAAAAATAGGAGAAACAGTCATGTCAGAACAAACCCTTAAAAGAGTTGACTTAATCTTCGGGGAATATTCCAACGAAAAATACAAGGTTTTAGCTACGACACTGGAGCGGACCAATGAGGAAATCCTGAAAGACATTCTGGAATCAGGCCTTCGGGGCCGTGGTGGAGCCGGTTTCCCGACAGCAATGAAATGGAAATTCACTGCCGAAGCGCCAGGTGATGAGAAATATGTAGTATGCAATGCTGATGAAGGCGAACCCGGAACTTTTAAAGACCGGGAGATCCTGTTGCGTGTTCCCAGGAAGGTATTTTCAGGAATGGCCATTTGCGGAAAGGTAATTGGTGCAAAAAAAGGATTTATATACCTGCGCGGGGAGTATAAATTCATGGTACACGACCTGATGAAAGAGTTGGACACCTATCACAAGCACATCAAGGAACTTGGTCTGGACTTTACCATTGAGATCCGGTTAGGCGCCGGGGCTTACATCTGTGGGGAAGAAAGCGCCCTGTTCGAATCAATGGAAGGCGGTCGTGGTGAACCTCGTAACAAGCCTCCCTACCCAACCACGAGTGGTTTCATGAAAAAACCAACCGTTATCAACAACGTCGAAACGTTCGTGAATGTAGTCATGATCATGCGTCTTGGTCCGGAACAATATAAAAAACTCGGCACATCAGATTCCCGTGGTTCAAAGGTTTTCTCCGTTTCCGGTGATACTCCTATCCCTGGAATTTATGAACTTGAACTTGGGATGTCCCTCGACAGGTTTGTAGATGAATTTGGCGATGGCGACACTAAAGCGGTCCAGGTTGGAGGAGCCTCGGGGTTCTGTGTGCCGCGAAAAAAATTCAAGACAACGGTCATTGGTTTTGAAGGTGTGCCTACAGGAGGCTCCATGATGATCTTTAACAGTTCCCGCTCGATGTACAATGTACTTAACAATTATCTCGAATTTTTTGAAGAAGAATCTTGTGGACAGTGCACACCATGCAGGGTCGGATGTCAACAGCTTCATAAAGGAATTATAGCCGTGAAAAAAGGCGAAAAGAATGCGGTATATCTCGATCAACTCATGAAATTGAGTGAAAGTATGAAAATTACTGCCAAATGCGGCTTGGGTCAATCCGTGGCCAATTCATTCTCCTCCATTGTCAACAACTTCAAGGAAGAAATGATTTACTAATTCAATATTAACCTGAAAAAATAACCAGAAGTTATGACAAAAAAAATAAATCTCACCATTGACGGTATCAATGTAACTGTTGATGAAGGGACCACCATCCTTGAAGCAGCCCGCATTCTCAATATTCATATCCCGACTATGTGCTTTCACGAAGATCTTTGCGTAGCCGGCAATTGCCGCGTATGCGTCGTGGAACAGGAGAAGGTCAGAAACCTCCCCGCTTCATGTGCGACTCCCGCTGCTGAAGGAATGGTGATACACACCAACAGCATGAAGGTACGGATGTCGCGCAAGCATATTGTCGAATTATTGCTTTCGGAACATAATGCCGATTGTACAAAATGCTATAAAAACGGTATCTGTGAACTTCAGAAGCTTGCTTCACAAATGCTGACCGGCGACCACCTCTTTCTCGATCTGGTGCCCGATAAAAAATATACCATAGATATGTTCAATACGGCGATCATCAAGGATGACAGTCGCTGTATCCGTTGCCAGCGTTGCGTCAGAACCTGCGAAGAACTACAGAATGTAAGCGCGTTGGGTGTTGCGTACAAAGGCAATAAGATGAAAATATCGACTTTTTTCGAACATTCCTTGTTTGAGGTGGTCTGTACAAATTGCGGACAATGTGTGAACCGCTGTCCGACCGGTGCTCTGATCGAGCGTAACTATATTGACCAGGTATGGGATGCCATTTATGACCCCACGAAACATGTCGTAGTACAAACAGCACCTGCTGTACGCGTGGCTCTTGGCGAATCGCTTGGAATGGCAACCGGTAAGATCGTGACCGGAAAAATGGTTGCAGCGCTCAGGCGACTTGGATTCAACTCGGTACTGGATACCGATTTTACCGCCGACCTTACCATCATGGAGGAGGGCCATGAACTGCTCACGCGCTTAAAGAAAGCCCTGGTCGACAAAGACCCTGCCGTTGCATTACCCATGGCGACCTCATGTTCGCCCGGATGGATCAAATTCATTGAACATACTTTCCCTGAATACCTTCCCAATCTGTCGACATGTAAATCGCCGCAACAAATGTTCGGAGCCTTGGCAAAAACCTATTATGCTCTGAAACGTAAAATAAATCCGAAGGACATCGTATCTGTTTCGATCATGCCGTGCACAGCCAAAAAATTCGAGGCGAACCGTCCTGAAATGCGCTCAAGTGGTTACAAAGATGTGGATTATGTTTTAACCACCCGCGAACTTGGGATCATGATCAAGCAGGCAGGTCTGGATTTTGAAGCCTTGCCCGAAGAAAAATTTGACAGTTTCATGGGTGTGTCAACCGGTGCAGCCGTTATTTTTGGTTCCACGGGAGGGGTCATGGAAGCAGCTTTGCGCACAGCTTACGAAATTGTTACGGGCCGTGAAGTGCCTTTCGACGGACTGAACATTATACCAGTCCGGGGTACAGAAGGTGAAGTAAGGGAAGCAACCATAAAAATTGAAAAAGTAAAACCGGAATGGAGTTTTCTGGAAGGAGTCGAACTGAAATGCGCCGTAGCAAATGGATTGGCCCACGCGAAAACATTGATGCAGAATGTAAGAGACGGTAAGGTTTCTTATCATTTCATTGAAGTGATGGCCTGCCCGGGTGGTTGCCTGGGAGGAGGCGGACAGCCGATCCCGACCAATAAAGAGATCAGGGCCAAGCGCAAAATAGCCATTTATGAAGAAGATCTGGGCATGCCCTTTAGGAAATCTCATGAGAACCCGGAAATTGCGGAGATATATAAAGACTACCTCGAAAAACCATTGGGTCATAAATCACATGAGTTACTTCATACGCACTACACTCCCCGAAAGAGATACTAACCATACTGCCATTACTCAGAAGAGGGTGACTCAAAAATCGAGTCGCCCTCTTTTTTTTATAACAGTCTGGCTGGTCATTCCCGTGCATTTTACTACAAGACCACCTTTTATTCTGTAATAATTCTACGAAGTCAGAAAAATTATCCGTATCTTGTACAAAAACCATTGATTTAATTTTTTTAATACACAATCGGATAATGAAAAAAGACACGCTGGAATACCGGATGATGCAGGAAAACCAACGATTAAAAATTCCCAACAGTAAACTGCTCACCGGATCATTGGTGGGTAAATATCCTGTGATCCTTGATGGAGGCCGGACCACAATATATATCTCGGATAAGAACAATGAGTCAGAGACTAGAAAAAATTATGAGCAACGAATGGCCAACAAATTTGTGGTCTACTCCAAAAAAAAAAAACTTAAAACGATTCATCCGATACAGTAGACATCTGACTCTTCGTACCGCGATGCCACCACTATTTTTGTACCGTTTGAATGTCTGCTGAAGAGATCATGCACCAGTTGCGGACGGTTGTTCTCTGCCGAAAGATGTGAAAGCACGAGGAGTTGCATCCACGGGGATTTGTGGTTCAGGAAAAGTTCCAGTGCCTGATTGTTCGAAAGATGTCCTTCATCACTCCGGATCCGGCGTTTCAGATATAACGGATAACGGCCCCTGTCAAGCATGTATTCATCATAGTTTGTTTCCAGAAAAGCTGCATGGCATTGCCTGAGATGGTGAACCACCTGGTCGCAGGCTTTCCCGATATCAGTAAAAACACCCACCGTGATCCCCGCTGAGGTTACAATAAAACTATGTGGTTCGGACGCATCATGGCTTTTCGGGAAGGGCTTGACCTGCATGTCACCAACATTTACAGGTACACCTGAGATAAAGTGTTTCACTACCTCCGGTTCCAGTTTCATCCTGCTGCTGCGATAGGTTTCACTGGTAATGTAAACAGGGATCCCATGCTTTCGGGAGAGTACTTCTGCACCCCGGGTGTGATCAGTATGTTCATGGGAAATGAATATTGCTTTTACATTGCTTATATTCAGTCCCAAACGGATCATCCTCCTTTCAGTCGCACGACAGGAGATTCCGGCATCGATCAGTACCGCCTCCAGCCCGTTACTGATGTAATAACAGTTTCCGTTGCTTCCTGAATTAAGCGATGTAATATAGACGGGCATAGGTGCAAAGAACGGGAAAAATTCAATAAAAAAAACTGCCGTGAATCAAACGGCAGTTTAACAGGACCGGAGCGCAATCCGGTCTTACAATCTAACATTGGTATGTATAAAGAACGAAGGTGATTCTGCCTTAACGGATTCAGAACCCATCCCGGTTAAAGCCTGTTTTTATCAGCCGGAGGTGGAGGAGGTGGTGGTGTTGCTGGCTGTGGAGCCTCCGGAGTACCCCCCGAATTATTATCCCCTTCTGAGTCCATAAATACCTTCACCTGACGCTTTTGATTATTCCTGTGGCGTTTCATCTTTCCCGGTTCGCGAAGGACTATAACCCGGTTCTGCCTTTCAAACATCGGGGCATTATCCAGATCAATGATGATGCGTCTGCCATGTTTACGGTCTTTGACTGAATAACCGACTACCCGGTCCATCGGGATATCACCCAATACATCGTTCAACGTCTGACTGCTTCCACCCTGGCGCATGATCCTTCTTTCCGGACCGGGAAACGTACGTTCAAGTATACGCTCCTCCATTTTCCGCTGAGGTTCTGTCCCTTCCCATTCAAAATCGTTTAATTCATCCAGGATCATCGGACAATCAGGGATTGGAGGCAAATCAAAATCAAAATCATACGCATAGCCCTCCGGCAGGTTATGAAACTTGAAATGAGGGCGTTTGACACCTTTGCCGATCCTGATCACCCTGTCAATTTCTTTTCGCACGGAGTCCATCATCGATGTGTCTGTCACGAGCAATGTCGTGTCGATCACCGTGCGTGCACCATCTTCATCTGTGACAATTTTAAGTATGATTTTTTTGGTCGATTCCTTTTTCACATTTTCCTGTGAATAACCCGGCTTTGTGATAAAAATGGCCAGAATCGCTGCGGCTCCGATTGCCAGGGCAATTTTGAACCTGACTGGATAAATTTTCATGGGATCCTCCTTTGTTAAATTAGCTGCTGCAAATCTAAGTTGCGTAAGTACCTGAAAATGTTAATAAAACGTTAATATTGGTTAATGAAAAGTTAAACTTGAAAGTTGGACTTTTCATTTCCTTATTTTTGCAATATGAATAAAAGAATATTGTACATCCTTATTGCAAGCATCTGCATCTCGCTTATCGGGATCATAGCTGTACAATTTTTCTGGATCAGGAACGCAATACAGGTTAAGGAGGCTCAATTCGCACGCAGTGTCAATGATGCTCTTGGCAGTGTTGTCAGTAAAATTGAAGCGCGGGAAAACATGTTTTTCATAAGCCGGAATTTTGAAGGCGACAGCATCATGCGTATTGTTCAGGCTTTTACCAAGGACACCAATTCAACCATAAAGAACCAGCTTGATTCTCTCCTCCTTGCCAATGAAATGCCTGTTGCGAAGCATGTTTCTCCATCTCCCGTATCTCGTCCGCTTCCGGAATATCCACCACTTCCGGTCCGGCATCGTCCCCCTGCCGGGGTGATTCATTATTCATACCAGTATAATGTAGTTCCCGTTCATGAAGGACAAGATACGGTGACCATGAAGATGGAAGAATTTTTTCAGGAAATGCAGGCAATGGAAGTAAGCGAGATGAACATTGAATGGGATGATCAACTGGCCCGCCTTGATTCGATCGGTAATCTGAATTCCCCTTCTCCGGAATTCCATTATAATGGGCAACCATTTGAACCCGGTAATTTTGAAGGAGCAGAAATCATCATTGAAACTCCTAATATTACGGGTTCTCCATATTTGCGTTACAGGATGCCAAAGTTCGACAATCCCGTAACGGTTATGCAACGACGTCAGGAAAATCGTAACAAATTACGGAACCGCGAAACCAGTATTCAGAAATTGGATAATAAGGCGCGAAAAATACAGGATGTGATCAAACAGTTGGCCATTGCACTCGAAACAAAACCAGCACCAATACAACAACGGATCAATAAAAAAAGTCTTCAGGCGACACTAAGCAAATCTTTCAAGGATAAAGGGATCGACCTTCCATTCGAATTTGCTGTTGTATCACCATCCAGCGACAGCAATCATATCCCCATCCGGTCGACAGATTTTAAAAGAGAGTATGAGAATTCCGAACACCGTGTATCCCTCTTTCCCAATGACCTTTTTCAGAAACCAGATATGTTGCTGGTATTTTTCCCCGGTCAGAAATCCCAGGTACTGAGATCACTCTCATGGTTATTGATCGGTTCAATTCTTTTCACGATCATTATCATCTTATCGTCAGGAAGCAGCATTGTTGTCATAATCAGGCAAAAGAAAATATCGGACATCAAGACTGATTTCATCAACAACATGACCCATGAATTTAAAACACCCATCGCAACCATCTCGATAGCAGCTGATTCTATTACAAATTCCAGGGTAATATCCGAACCTGAAACCATTAAGAATTTCACCAGGATCATCAAGGAGGAGAACAACCGCATGAACACAAGGGTTGAGCAAGTGTTACAGATGGCATTGCTCGACAGCCGCGATTTCAAACTTCGTCCTGAAACGGTCGATATGAATTACCTGATAGAAAAGACAGTTGAACATTATCGCCTGCAAATTGAAAAGCGTGAGGGATCTATCATCACCAGGCTCGATGCCGGGCATGCCATAGCTGATGCCGATGTTGACCATATGCGAAACGTTTTGTTAAACCTGCTGGATAATGCGAATAAATACTCTATTAATAATCCGGAAATCGAAGTCTTTTCATTCAATCGTTCCGGAAAATTTATCTTTGGAGTTCAGGATACTGGACTTGGAATGAGTCCTGAGGTCCAGCGAAAGGTATTTGATAAATTTTACAGGGTCACTTCTGGTAATATTCACAATATCAAGGGATTCGGCCTTGGACTCAGTTATGTTAAAGCCATTGTTCTGGCTCATCACGGAGATATCAGGATTCAGAGTGAATTGGGAAAAGGAAGCAGGTTTGAGATCAGTTTACCGGTAAAACGGGAAATGGAAATTGAAGAATTGACTTAAGAAAACACAGTCGGAGGGGATATGAACCAAAAAATAAAGATATTGCTGGTGGAGGATGATCCGAATTTCGGATCGATCATGAAATCATATCTGGAGTTGAACGACTTCGAGGTGAATCTCAAGGCGGATGGCAAACAAGGATTATCTGCCTTCAGGTTGGAACCATTTGATATATGCATCCTGGATGTGATGATGCCCGAAATGGACGGGTTTACCCTGGCCAGGGAGATAAAAAAAGCCAACAACGAGACACCATTTATCTTCCTGACCGCAAAATCGCTGAAGGAGGATATGCTGGAGGGTTTTAAAACAGGCGCCGACGATTACATCACCAAACCGTTCGATTCGGAGGTCATCCTGTTTAAAATACATGCGATCTTAAAACGTCATATTCAGCGGATTGATAATGATATAATTGCCAACGAAATTAAAGTCGGGAAATTTTTATTCAATTTCAACCTGCGAACCTTATCGATCGATAACCTCACCCAGCAACTATCACCAAAAGAAGCAAGTCTTTTAAGAATGTTATGCACAGCCAAAGACGGCATCCTTTTGAGAAAAGATGCCCTGGAAAAAATCTGGGGCAACGATAATTATTTCAATGGCCGCAGCATGGATGTATTCATAGCGCGCCTGCGAAAATGTTTGAAAGCCGATCCGGCCATCGAAATTGCCAACATCCATGGTAACGGGTTTCGGATCATTTTCGGGTAACACTTTACAGAATATCCTTCGGTACAACATGAAAAATTACTGTTAAAAAATAACAGATAATGTTATAATCATTTTTTTTCTGCTTATTTTTGAAGTGCAAATAAATAAAATCAATACAATAAATTCCTATCGTTGAGGTTCATCCTGTGTAGATTGGGTAGATATTGGATGATTTTGTATGGATAAAAAATGATAAAACCAACTATATAACCGGAAGCTGACATTGATTTTCATCGCAATGAAACTTTGAAAATTGCACCTGAATGATCGAAGTCGGCAGCATTCCGGGCCAGGGTAGTTCATTAAAACTCAGAATTCTAAAAGATAAGTTATGTTTATAAAAAATTTACCTCATAAAACTGTTGAACGGTTAAGCCAGTACCGGCGGGCATTGTTATTGATCCTTTCGAAAGAGAAGACCCATGTTTTTTCACATGAAATAGCACAGATGCTTCACATTACGCCCGTGCAGGTACGACGTGACCTGATGCTGATAGGATATTCAGGAAATCTCCGTAAAGGATATGATATCAAGGAACTTATCGAACTGATCGGGAAGATCATTGATTCTGAGCGTGGACAGCGGGTTGCCGTGGTAGGTCTTGGCAATCTTGGTAAGGCAATTATCAGCTATTTCAAAGGGAAACGTTCAAAACTTGCGATCATTGCCGCATTTGATGTTAACCCCGAAAAAATCAACCGGGTGTACGATGGTGTTGCCTGTCACCATGTAAGCCAATTGACCGATCATATCAAACAACACAACATAACCATAGGCATCATCGCGGTACCGGCTGAACAGGCACCTGAAATCGCCGAGACAATGGTTCTTTCCGGGATCAAAGGGATACTGAATTTCACTCCCAAGCCATTGAATGTTCCCCCTTTCGTTTATCTTGAGGAATACGATATGATCACATCACTGGAAAAGGTAGCCTTCTTCGCGAAAAAAAATGATGAACGGTTTAAGTAGAAAGCGCTAAGTGAAAATTTTTTATGATTTTGACCATGTTGGTGAGATCCGCAACGCGGTTGTTACCACCGGGTCTTTTGATGGTGTTCACATCGGCCATAAAGTCATTCTGCAACGGCTTAAAAAACTTGCCAATGAAATCGGAGGGGAAACGGTGCTGATCACGTTTCATCCCCACCCTAAAAAAGTGCTTTACCCCGATACCGCAGGAAAAGAGTTGCTTCTGATCAATTCGCAACGTGAGAAAATAGCTCTTCTTCAAAAGGCAGGGCTTGATAACCTGATCATTGTTGAATTCACCCTGGAGTTTTCGAAAATAACATCGGTTGATTTCGTCAGGAATATCCTCCTTAATAAGTTGCATGCCCGGAAGATCGTTGTCGGGTTTAACCACCATTTTGGCTACAATCGTGAAGGTGATTTTGTTGAACTCCGGAAACTTGGCAGTAGCAATGGATTTGAAGTAGAGGAGATCCCTGAGCAGGACATACATAATGAGTTGGTCAGTTCATCAAAAATCAGGGCGGCCATCCACGAAGGGAGCATACAGAAGGCCAATGTTTATCTCGATCACCAGTACATCATGATGGGTGTCCTTAGTAAAAGTAATCCGATCCTCGAGGAGATTGGCTTTCCATGTTGCAGCATGCGGATCGAGGAAGACAGTAAACTGGTGCCCCCCAACGGGGTGTACGCCGTGACGGTGACCGGGGAAGATATCTTTTCACGAGCGATGTGCTTTATCAGAAAAAATGAAAGTTTACCTTTAGAAACACTCGTGGAGGTGCATCTGCTGGAGAGTTATGGCAGTATTGAAGGCGAGATCGGGACCCTTCTTTTTCACAAGCGGATAAGGGAAGAACTCATCCTTACAACCAGGGATGATATTAAACGGCAACTCACCATCGACCGCGATCAGGTTGACGAACTTATTTTCTGAACGATCATGCAGATCGATATTTTGACATTATTTCCGGAAATGTTCGAGGGTCCGTTCAGCCATTCGATTTTAAAACGGGCCCAGTCGAAGGGGCATGTCGTAATCAACCTGCACAATATACGCGACTGGTCAGTGAATAAACATAAGACCGTGGATGATTATCCGTATGGCGGCGGGGCAGGTATGGTGATGATGATTGAACCGGTAGTAAGATGTATCGAAGAATTAAAATCCGCAAGGTCCTATGATGAAATAATTTACCTCAGTCCTGATGGGGTAATGTTGAACCAATCTGTTGCCAATCAACTTTCGATCAAACAAAACCTGCTTATCCTTTGCGGCCACTACAAAGGAATTGACGAGCGTATCCGGACCCATTTTATTACCCGGGAGATCTCGGTAGGTGATTATGTACTTTCGGGCGGTGAACTTGCTGCCATGATCCTTACAGATGCCATTGTGAGGATCATTCCGGGTGTTCTCAATGATGAAACATCGGCACTTTCCGATTCTTTCCAGGACGACCTCCTGTCACCCCCGGTTTATACGCGTCCTTCAGATTTCCGTGGTTTGAAAGTTCCCGACATCCTATTATCGGGGAATGACAAAGAGATTGCGAAATGGCGTTACGAGAAATCGGTAGAGCGTACAAGGCAACGACGACCGGATCTGTACAATGACATTTAATGCGTAATTCACGGTTCCGTTGAATTTCATCAGGATTTTTTTCGGGATTCAACTTTTTATTTGAAAAAAAAACATATATTTGCAAACTTTTTAGTGCGTAACTGATATAATTACACGAGAGCCATGAATAAAGCGGAATTAATGAAGTTTGTAGAAGAGACAGTGATCCAGAAGAATGAGATACCTTCTTTCAAAGCCGGTGACACCATAACTGTACATTATAAAATCAAGGAAGGAAACAAAGAACGTATCCAGACATTTCAGGGAGTGGTTTTACAACGTGCCGGTAAAGGATTGAACGCCACGTTTACGGTCAGAAAAATTTCAGGGAATATCGGGGTTGAGCGTATTTTCCCTTGCACCTCCCCTTTCATCGATAAAATTGATGTGAACAAAAGAGGTGTTGTACGCAGGGCACGTATCTATTATCTCCGCGGATTGCAGGGTAAGAAAGCCCGTATTAAGGAAGAACGGATTTAGTTTTGAATTTGGTTAAATAAAAAACCCCGTCGATAACGGGGTTTTTTATTTAGTTCATCACCAGGTTGATGTATCCGGTTTTAGGTGTATTGAATACTGCAAGTGCTTTGGAGTAATTGAGCAGGTTGCGGATCACCGATTCACTGGGAGACACTTCTCTTCTTCGCCTTCCCTTGTTAGCAGAAGGATCGTTTACCTGTGAAGGATAAGAGGTAAACGAATAAAATGTAGCTGTTCGCTTCATAGGCCGAATGTTGATTTAAAACGTGATTCATACCTAAAAAACGAGTTTTATTTCTCAATATTTTACATGTGGAAAAATAAATTTCGGTACTTTGCTACATAGCTCCTTCAGTACTACTCAAACTGTTAAAATTACATCCTTCTCCTTTACCAGCTTTCTCAGGTTGATCAGCGCGTACCGCATCCTTCCGAGTGCCGTATTGATACTCACGTTGGTGACTTCGGCAATATCCTTGAAACTCATATCTCCATAGTGGCGCATTACGAGTACCTCTTTTTGCTCCCTGGGAAGATAGTCGATCAGCTTTTTCACATCACGGTGAATTTGTTCCATGATCAGATGCTCTTCCACTGACTCAACAGGTATCCGGACCTTGTCGAAGATATCATAATCATCGTTGTTCTCAATGATCGGAATACGCTTCGCCTTGCGGAAATAGTCAATGATGAGGTTATGAGCAATCCGCATCACCCATTGGATGAATTTGCCCTCCTCCTTATACTGGCCTGAACGGAAGGTATTGATCACCTTGATAAAAGTATCTTGAAACAAGTCCTCCGCCAGTTCCTTATCTTTAACAACCATAAGGATATATGCAAAGACACGATTTTTATGGCGGCGGATTATTTGTTCTAGGGCGGATTCATGACCGGCAAGATAATTGCCGATTAACTCCTGATCACTAATGACATAGGCTTGCATGGGACCTCCTTTTATATTAAAAAAGAGTAGAAGTCAAGTCGATAGTGTCCCTCCTATTGTTACGCGCAGGGGGTTTTTGAGCTGCGCAGGTTAATACCTGATACGGGAGTTTCCCGTGTTTGGTTACAGCAAAAGTAAATAAAAAAAATTAAAAAGCAAGTTTTCTTTATAATTTTGCCAAATTATTTGCAGGAACGAGGAAATTAATGAATGTAGAAACACTGGATCCAAAAGATTTCATCATCATCAAAGGCGCACGGGTCAATAATCTTAAGAATATAAGCCTTGCAATTCCGCGCAACACATTCGTAGTAATTACCGGATTATCAGGTTCAGGAAAATCATCGCTTGCATTTGATACATTATACGCCGATGGACAACGACGATATGTAGAGAGTCTGAGTTCCTATGCCAGACAATTCCTTGGAAGGATGAGTAAACCCGACGTGGATTACATAAAGGGGATTTCACCGGCGGTGGCAATCGAGCAAAAAGTGAACACGTCAAACCCCCGGTCGACAGTCGGGACCTCCACTGAAATATACGAGTACCTGAAATTGCTTTATGCACGGATCGGCAAAACTTACTCTCCTGTGTCAGGCAATCTGGTAACCCGTGATACTGTATCACAGGTAGTTGATAAAATTCTGTCCCTTCCGGAAAATTCCAGGGTAAATATTTTCGCCCCGCTGGATCTGACTGCAAACCACAATGACCTGGCGGCAAAATGCAGTGTACTGATGCAGCAAGGATTCAGCAGGGTCATGCTGGATGGTGAAATTCTTCGTCTTGATGAAATCCCAGGCATCACAAAGAAAAAATTTAAAGAACTATTTGTCCTTGTTGACCGTTTTTCGATAGCGCATCAGGATGAGGAGTTGCCCGGCCGGATTGCTGATTCGGTGCAAACATCCTATTTTGAGAGCCATGGCTACTGTGTTATTGAAATTTCAGGATTGACCGGTGAACGGTTGTATTTTTCGAACCGGTACGAAGCCGATGGACTGACTTTTGAAGAACCTTCGGAAAATCTGTTCAGTTTCAACAATCCATTCGGTGCCTGTAAGACCTGCGAAGGATTTGGAAGTGTGATCGGGATTGACGAAGACCTGGTGATCCCCGACAAACGTCTTTCTGTTTACGAAAATGCCATTGCCTGCTGGCGCAGCGAAAAAATGAATGAATGGCAATCAGAATTGATGATCCATGCTTACCGGTTTGATTTTCCGATCCATAAACCTATTCAGGAATTAACGGCTGAACAAAGAGAGTTGCTATGGACCGGCAATTCCTATTTTAAGGGATTGAACCAGTTTTTTGAATTTGTCGAAAGCCAGAATTTCAAAGTGCAGTACCGGGTTATGATGTCGCGTTACCGCGGGAAAACGGTCTGTCCCGACTGTAAAGGTACCCGGCTGCGAAAGGATGCATCGTATGTTAAGATCAATGGAAAATCGATCAGCGACCTGGTTTTGACACCAATCACGGATTTGACTGTTTTTTGCAGGGAACTTATCCTTAATGATTACGAGATGACCGTATCAAGACGTCTGCTTACCGAGATCAACAACCGGCTGGAGGTGCTCAATGATGTCGGGCTTGGTTACCTGACTCTGAACAGGTTATCCGCTTCTTTGTCGGGAGGGGAATCTCAACGGATCAACCTTTCGACCGCACTGGGCAGCAACCTGGTAGGTTCCATGTACATTCTCGATGAACCAAGCATTGGACTTCACCCTCGCGATACGCACCGGCTCATCAACGTCCTGATAAAGTTACGCGACCTCGGAAACACGGTGATCGTAGTCGAGCATGATGAAGAGATCATCAGGGCAGCCGACCAGATCATCGATATCGGCCCGCTGGCCGGGCATAACGGCGGGGAAATCGTTTTCCAGGGCGATTTCCGTACATTGAATACCGACACTAAAAGTCTCACGGGACAATACCTCAACCACATCCGGAAGATAGGGGTGCCCTTAAAGAGACGTAAGTGGATGGAGTACATAGAGATCATCGGTGCCCGTGAGAATAACCTTAAAAATCTGGATATTAAAATTCCTTTACATGTTTTTTCGGTAATTACCGGGGTGAGCGGATCCGGAAAGACATCGCTGGTGAAGCGGATCCTGTTCCCGGCCTTGAAGAAAATACAAGGCGGATATGGTGAAAAGACCGGCAAATTCGACCGGCTCAACGGTGATTTTTCAAGATTAGGTTCTGTGGAGATGGTGGACCAGAATCCGATCGGTCGTTCTTCAAGGTCAAATCCTGCAACGTATATCAAGGCCTTTGATGAAATTCGTGACCTGTATGCTGATCAGCCACTTGCCAGGGTTCGTAACTACAAGCCGGGGTACTTTTCTTTTAACATTGCAGGCGGACGATGCGATGAATGCGAGGGCGAGGGTGTTGTGAAAATCGAGATGCAGTTCATGGCCGATCTGTTTCTTCCATGCGAGAGTTGTCATGGGAAACGATTTAAGGATGAGGTCCTTGATATAAAATACCGTGAAAAATCCGTGGTCGATATCCTCAATATGACCGTCGATGAAGCAATGGAGTTCTTTCATCAGGACTATAAGACGACATCACATGAAAAACATATCCTGGCCAAATTGAAACCTTTACAGGATGTGGGTCTAGGTTATCTCCGGCTCGGTCAATCCTCAAGCACATTGTCGGGAGGCGAAGCACAGCGCATCAAACTGGCTTTTTTCCTCTCCAAGGGGATCAGTGAAAGTCCTACCCTATTCATTTTCGATGAACCCACTACCGGCTTACATGTTCATGATATCCAAAAACTATTGATCGCATTCGAATCGCTGATCGGCAACGGGCATAGCATTCTGGTTATTGAACATAACCAGGAAGTTATCAAATGTGCAGATTGGGTGATCGACCTTGGTAAAGAGGGCGGCGATGCCGGCGGATATGTTGTGTTTGAAGGAACCCCCGAGGAACTTGTAAAGGTAGAGGATTCGTATACCGGGTTTTACCTGAAAGAAAAGCTGGACGGAAATAGTGAACACTGAACAGTGAATAGTGAACAATGAACAGTGAACAGTGAACAGTGAACAATGAATAATGAACAATGAATAATGAACAATGAAAAGTATTGATCCAACTACCGGAAATATCATCCGGGAATACAGGGAACACACCAGGGAGGAGGTGGAACAAATCATCCGGGAGGTACATAATGCATGGTTATTGTGGAAAGAGACGTCGTTTGAATCACGTTCCCGGTTGATGAAAAATGCTGCACAGATCCTTCGGCAGAAAAAGGATGAATTCGCGATGCTGATGACCCTGGAGATGGGCAAGCTTCTCCGGGAATCGACCGCTGAAATCGACAAATGTGCCTGGGTATGTGACTTTTACGCCGACCATGCGGCAGAAATACTCAGGGACGAAGTAATTGACACTGATGCAGCACGAAGTATTGTTGCATTTCAACCCATAGGACCGATCCTGGCGGTGATGCCATGGAACTTTCCATTCTGGCAGGTCATCCGTTTTGCTGCACCGGCCCTGATGGCCGGTAATGCTGCCGTACTGAAGCATGCTTCCAACGTGCCCGGTTGTGCCCTGGCCATTGAGGAAATTTTTCGGGAAGCCGGTTTTCCTGAAAATCTTTTCAGGACCCTGTTGATCCCATCATCGGTTGTGGAGTCAGTTATTGCAAATCCGTTGATCGCGGCTGTAACGCTCACAGGCAGTGAATCGGCCGGAAGCCAGGTTGCTTCGGCGGCAGGGAAACATCTGAAGAAAACAGTTCTTGAACTGGGTGGAGCCGATCCGTTTATTGTCCTGAACGATGCCGACGTGGATGCTGCGGCAAAAACAGCAGTCACGGCGCGGATGATCAACCAGGGACAAAGTTGCATTGCCGCCAAACGGTTCATTGTGGAAGCGACTGTCATGGAACGGTTTGAATCTGCCCTGAAGTCGGCATTTGAGGCGCTTAGGATCGGTGATCCCATGGATCCGGTGACGCAGGTTGGCCCGATGGCCAGGCCTGACCTTGTTGATGAGATCGAACGGCAGGTAAAAGCTTCTATCGCGGCCGGTGCAAGATTGGTCACAGGTGGTCATCGCCCGAAGCATGCAGGTTGTTATTTTGAACCCACCATTCTTGCAGATGTTTCCAAAGGAATGCCCGTTTATGCAGAGGAGACATTCGGACCGGTAGTTTCGCTGATCACTGCCCGGGACGAAGCTGAGGCCATTCGTGTTGCCAATGATTCGAACTTCGGATTAGGTGGTTGCGTGTGGACACGTGACCTGCAACGCGGTGAAAACCTGGCCCGTAAAATTGAAACAGGCGCCATGTTTGTCAATGGCATGACGAAATCGGATCCCAGGCTGCCCTTTGGCGGGATCAAGCGATCGGGTTACGGGCGGGAGCTGGGTTCTTATGGTATCAAGGAGTTTGTGAATATCAAGACGATATGGATTCGATAATCAGTGAACAGTGAACAGTGAACAATAGACAATGGACAATGAAAATTGATAAATGAAAATTGTTGGTTGTCAATTTTTGTTCTTATTTTTGCAACCTCAAATTTGGCGGGGTAGCTCAGATGGTTAGAGCGTCGGATTCATAACCCGGAGGTCTCGAGTTCAATTCTCGATCCCGCTACAAGGCAAATGCGAAATGTGAGATGCGAAATGCAATACCAATCGCTGTCAACGCACATCATATTTCGCATTTCTCATTTCAGTTTTCAGATTTCAGATTTCTCATTTCTCATTTCATATTCATCACGCTGGCATTCCGCAGATGAAAGTTGGCAGGGTTGATCAATTTATAGGGACGGTTAAATACTTCCTGCGAAACTTTAAAGTAGCCAGCCAGTTTCCGGATAATCTCTTTGGACAATCCTTTCTTATAATTCAAGATGTCTGAGACGAGACCTTTGCTCACACCCAGAATAGTTACCAGGTCTTTAGCTTTCAAACTATGATCATGCATTAAAGAGTGCAGCAATTCAATGGGATTAACTTCGGTTAGGGTTGAATGTTCAGCATCCCACTTCTCAATTAATAGCGTGAGCAATTCTATCTCATCTACGGAATCTTGGTTGTTTTCATTGCTTTCGAGTATATCCTCCAGCGCTTTACAATAATTATTGTACTGTGCGTCTGATTTTATTACGCTATATTTTAAGGTCTTCATGTTCATAAATATTAATACTCATTAACAGTATATTGCCCGCCACGTTCGCAGAGTTCACCGTATTCTGCATGTGTTCCTATCCAGCAGACAAACAGGTGAACCTGGAAAGATCCAAAATGATATTTACAAATCATCCGGTAGTTATTTCCACGAAGGCAAAGATAGGCCAATTAATTAAAGGTTCACCTTTAGTGAACTATAATATTTTTAAACTGTATATCCTACTCATTTACGTTGGTCATTCGCATTTAATTAATTGCAGCGATCATTTTCAAACCGTGACAATTCATCACGGTTTCATTTCCTTCATTTTCCAACCTTACTTACAACTTTCTCCTGCAAGCATGAGTGGCTATGGTCTCAGCAATTATTTATTTGATAACGTGAAGCAAACTATGATAGCTCGATTGTGCTGTTGTGACTATTACGGCATATAATCCTGTTTCAAATTCCTTCAGGTCAATTATTATGGAATTCTCACCTTTAGCTAACTGTATTGGATTTCGTTTAAATACCAGAGCCCCATTCATACTAACAAAACGCATTTGGCCTTCACTATGTTCAGACAGGATAAAACTCATGGATACCAGGTTGCATGCGGGATTGGGACTGATTTTGATTCCGTTAGCTGACGATGCCTGCTTCTCAGGCATAACTTTAAGCAATCCATCCCTGTACCATAATCCATTGGCATTTGGTGATACAAAGGTGCGTTGCTGGTTAGTTTCAAGACATGTAAAAATCGGCCAGCCAGGAACAGGTAAATTATCCAGGATGTCAGTCCAAGCGATGCCATCATTGTATGTAACCGAAAGGTAAAGATCCGTCAAAGTGCCGTTGAGTATGGATCCGCCGACCATAACAGCCGGGCCTGCAACCGAAAGGAAATGTTCATAAATAGCCGAATTCCCAACAGGGATCTCTGACCAATTCAGACCATGGTCCTGTGATTTCGACAGACGATTGAATGCCAGAGCATAAAAATGACCGTTATCCTCTGCAAATTTGGTAGGATACCCGGGTAATGGTAAACTGCTAATCGAATCAAAGGTCTGACCCTGATCTGCTGATCTGAACGAATAAAACTGAGTTACATAAGAATAGGCTTCCTTGACTGCAAGGAGGATGGAATCACCGCAATAAAGGAACAGTGAGCGCGCATTGCTGAAGCCGATGGATGGAACGTATGACCATGCGATGGTTGCAGAGGATGATCGGGACAAACCTGTATTAGTGGCGAGAAAGAGATAGTCAGCATCCAGCACGAGACTGTTGCAATAGAGGAACGGCACCTGAGGAGGTCCCGGCAGGCCGGAGTGTTGTATGGACCAGGTGTAACCACGATTAAGCGACCAGTAGAAGGATCCGATCGCAAGAGCATAATACAAAGAGTCTGTAAGAATTAATGTACCGGGATTCGGCATACCTGTTAATGGGTGTTTTACAAAGATAGTTCCCTGGTCCAGGGAAATAAAGCTCCCTCTGGGGGTTACGGCCCAAACTTCATTGTTGTGTGCAGATATGGTCCCCACGGTTGCCAGGTTTAATCCCTGGTAAAAAGGAAGCCAGGTATAAGGAGTGACGCATTTATATGGACCAGCCTTTGTTGCAAGGTATATCATACTGTCGTCAGCACAGAAACCATTTGTCACGTTGCTTTCAAGACCGGTTGTTTCCTGGATCCATTGGTTTGTTGAGGGATCAAGCCTGTACGGCCCTTGAGTCTGCGTTGTTGCGAGCAATACTCCATTAATTACCTTCATTCTCATGAGCCAAATGGAATCCTCGACAAAAATCCATGCCCCCTGTAAAGAATTCATCTTGTATATGCCAGTTGTGGCAGATAGCCATAATATAATCCATTGCCATTTGTACAAATGAAGAGTGTCGAGTCCAAAACGATAAGATCGGTTACCTCGGCCCCATCAAGACCCTGGCTCGGAAGCCATTGGGCATTCATCTGAAAATAAAAAAATATCATTATTATTCCAGGAAGCCATTTTATTCGCTTGCTTTTCATGGAGAATGATTTAAAGATGAATTTTCAGGTTATGACAAACAGCAGATGGATTTGATTTTGACTTACGGGCAAAATAAAGTGGCCCTAATATGTAAAGTTAAATCTTATTTGCAACATCTAAAGGGGTATCATGAAATTAATTCGCAAAGAAGTTACCATCACATTATTTTCATTATTGATTGACGTGGGTATAAAGTTTTTTCCTGTCGAACAAAAAATCATGAAGGCATAAGTTAAATCCACTCCCTACTTCAAAAAAGTGAATTTTGCGACTTTTATACGCATTGTGTAAAGAGTAAATCGCGTTACCAGCATGTAGTAAAAACTCCGAACCCGAAGACTGGAAAGGAGATATTACAACAAAAAGCGATTTATTTTTATTTAGTCTGTTTTTGACTTATCTTTGCAGGAACGAAGATTCAGGAAGAACCAGGATGAGGCAAATCATTTTCTATTCCTGTTTTTCCCGAAATTAAAGGCTTATTTTTGAAACACTTACAAAGGATATTAAATTGTAAATACCATGGTTAATTCTGAATTTGGGGTCAGGGAACTCAATATTTCATGTCAAAATACAATGATTGATTACCTTGGAATTGAATTCACCGAGGTTGATAATGGATTGCTGAAAGCGCGAATGCCTATTGATCACCGTACCATTCAACCTATGAAACAACTTCATGGCGGGGCCATTATGGCGTTGGCGGAAACAATGGGAAGCGCAGGTTCAAATATGCTGGTAAACACCCGCGTGCAAAAAGTCGTTGGGATCGAGATTAACGGCAATCATGTCGGGACTGCTTCTTCCTCTTTTGTGTCTGCAACTGCAAAAATACTGCACAAAGGAAAAACAATCCATGTTTGGGACATCCGTGTGAATGACGGAGATGATAAACCTGTTTCAATTTGCAGGATGACAAATATGATAATTGAACACAAGGAAAAGTGAAGGAAAAATGAGCAGGATCGCGACCTCAAGAGACCGATTATTTGAATTGCAAAGGGTGTGCCTGTCAGGGAATATTGCTTTTGTGACTTTTCGTCTTCCTGAAAGCAAGGATATGTGCACTTTTATTCAATATAAATCGCAACCCCAGAAGATCAGTTCTCTATTGCAGGTTGACTCTCAACCGGGTTTTCTTTTGGCACCGTTTATTCATAATGAGAAGTACCCGATCTATCTTTTGAAGCCGGACCATATTATTTATGGGTACGGGGTCGATGAGGATATTTTGGAGGAGATCAGGTCATTAAAAAAACCTGACAAGGAATTCACCACTTCACCGGTCAGTCTTTATGAATGTTCGAAGGCTGAATTTCTGCAGGAGGCGAAGGCCATTAAAAATGCAATAAAATCGGGCTCACTCGATAAAGCAGTTCTATCAAGGGTACATTTAGCAGGAAATAATTTCAACCTGGAGGGGCCGGAAATTTTTAACGCATTGTGCAATACGTATCCGAATGTATTCATATATTTATTAAACATTCCCGTTGCCGGAAATTGGCTTGGCGCCACCCCTGAGCCGTTGCTAAAGGTGTACGATTCTGTTATTGAAACTGTTTCTTTGGCTGGGACGCAGAAATTAAACGGGGTTCCGGTCGGTAAAGTAGTCTGGAATGACAAGGAAACAGAGGAACAAAGAATTGTTACAGACTTTATCGAAAATCTCCTGGACAGTTTTGGAATAACAAACTACCAAAAATACGGTCCTGATAGTCAACAAGCTGCCAACGTGGTTCATTTAAAATCAACATTTTCTTTTTACCGTACCTCCTTAAAGAAAACACTTGGCGAATTTCTTTCAGCACTTCATCCGACACCTTCGGTGTGTGGTTTGCCAAAAGATGAAGCCTTTAGTTTGATTCACCGACTCGAAAAACATGAACGCGCGTATTATACCGGTTTTTTGGGGCCTTTAAATTTTTCAGGCTGTTCAAACCTGTTTGTAAATTTACGTTGCATGCGGGTGCTTCAAAATCAGTTTGCATTATTTGCCGGTGCCGGGATTACATCAGGTTCCGATCCTAAGAATGAATGGGAAGAGACCGAACTAAAGATGCAAACACTTTTATCGGTTTTGAATAACCCGGATCATGATGATGAATGAAACGTTCCATTCCAGGCAAGGAATTCGTGATATTCCGGATATCTGTTACGCCCATGGAATAACCCGGGTAATTCTCTGTCCGGGTTCCAGGAATGCCCCGTTGATCCGCTCCTTTACAAAAAATCCAAACATTGAGTGCCTGAGTATCACCGATGAACGATCAGCCGGATATTTCGCCCTCGGCATTGCCCAGTATTCTCAAAAACCGGTGGCCATCGTTTGTACGTCAGGAACCGCTGTCCTGAATATCGCCCCATCCATAGCCGAAGCCTGTTATCAGCATATTTCACTGGTTGTTTTCACGGCCGATCGCCCGCCCGAACTGATTGACCAGTCAGACGGACAAACCATCCGGCAGAGTAAAATTTTTAGTAACTATTGCAAAGCAAGTTTTGAGGTTCCTGTAGAAACATGCCATCCCGATGACTTATGGCTCTTTGACCGGACCATTTCACAGGCAATTGATACTACAGTTCAATTTCCGCGGGGACCTGTACATGTTAATCTTCCCATGCGGGAACCATTATATGGATCCCTGCCTGTAGAATCCAGCAGTCCCCGTATTATAAGATCAACAAGGGCATTACCCGTTTTATCCCCGGGAGAAATGGCCCGGTACTTAATGAATTGGGAACAATACGGTAAAAAGCTTATTATTTTCGGTACCGGACATAAAATTGAAACCATGAATTCTGTAGCCAATAAGCTGGCAGAAAGGCCGGATACAGCAATAATTGCCGAAAATCTTTCCAATATCAGCGGGACAAAGTTCGTTTATGCACCCGACCCTTTGCTTGCATCCTTTAATGAATACGAAAAGACAGAATATCAGCCTGAATTATTAATTACGATCGGTGATTCGATCGTCTCCAGGAGATTAAAACATTTCTTAAGGACCTGTAAGCCGAAAGAGCACTGGCATATTTCTTCATCCGCGGAGTATACAGATACATTTAAAAGCCTGACTGATATCATCATAACTGATCCCGGTATTTTCCTCAATGAGTTGCTTCATACAAAAACTTCCCCCGGATGTTCCTATGCAGGTATGTTTCTCGAGAAAAAACTGGCACTGGCAACCCTTCATAACGAATATATATCGGATGCCGGCTTTTGTGAAATGAAAGTGATGTCGGAGGTACTGGCGGCCACCCGCGCAAGCAGTGTTGTTCACCTGGCCAACAGCATGCCGGTGCGTTATGCACAGTTTTTTCAATCCCGGCAGGATATTACGTATTATTCGAACCGGGGCACATCGGGAATCGACGGATGTGTTTCCACCGCCGCCGGTTCGGCTTTTGAATCAAAGCTACCTACTTTAATTATTACCGGCGACCTTGCATTTATTTATGATTCAAATGCCCTTTGGAATAATTATCTTCACCCTGACCTGAAAATCGTAGTCATTAATAACAACGGAGGAGGGATTTTCAGCCTGATCGATACCGGCAGCGAAATTAACGATATCCGTTCTTTCTTTGAAACACCGCACCGGGTAAATATCAAATCCCTGGCCGAAGCCTATAATGTAGCGTATATCTATTGTGAGGAGAACCTTACGCTGAAAGCTTGTTTACAGGAACTGTTCATGACCAAAGGACCGGTAGTCCTGGAGGTAAAAACCGATCAAAGCCAGAATAGAAAGGCATATAAAGGATATTTTCACTTAATTAACCTCCTCGCCGCAGAGCAGCGGGATATCAAGGGAACAAATTTTATACAAACACCTGTATCATGAGAGAATGGTCGAAAATTAAAGATTTTGATGAAATAAAATTTGAGTATTTCGAAGGGATCGGCAAAATTACCATTAACCGTCCCCGTTACCGGAATGCTTTTACTCCGGATACCGTGAAGGAGATGTGCGAGGCAATGACTCTTTGCCGCGAAGACCGGAATATTTTTACCGTAATACTGACTGGCGCTGGCGATAAGGCTTTCTGCAGCGGTGGTGATCAGAATATAAAGAGTTTTGCGGGTTACGTAGGAAAAGATGGCATTCCCCGGTTGAATGTTCTGGATCTTCAAAAACAGATCCGGAGTTTGCCAAAGCCGGTGGTTGCGATGGTCAATGGATATGCAATCGGGGGCGGACATGTATTGCATGTGGTGTGTGACCTGTCAATAGCGTCGCAAAATGCAATATTCGGACAGGTTGGTCCGCGTGTCGGCAGTTTCGATGCCGGGTTTGGGTCATCGTACCTGGCAAGGATTGTAGGGCAAAAGAAAGTCAGGGAGATATGGTTTCTATGCCGGCAATATTCGGCCGGCGAAGCCTTGGAAATGGGATTGGTAAATAAAGTAGTCCCGCTTGAACAGCTTGAAGACGAAACTGTTTCCTGGTGCATTCAAATGATGAAGCACAGTCCGCTGGCTTTACGTATGATCAAGGCAGGCCTGAATGCCGAATTGGATGGGCAGGCCGGGATCCAGGAACTGGCAGGCAATGCAACCATGTTGTATTATATGACCGACGAAGCCAGAGAAGGGAAAAATGCATTCCTGGAAAAACGGGATCCCGACTTTTCCAAATATCAACCGTTACCTTAATGCAGTTAACAAGCTTATGAACCAACTTTTGGCATGGATGCATGCCATACGGCCCCGGACTTTACCCCTTGCAATATCGAGCACCATAGCAGGCAGCTTTATTGCTGCTTCAGATGGGTGGTATTCCTGGCGTGTGACCATCCTGGCATTGATCACGACTCTATTGCTCCAGATCCTGTCAAACCTTGCAAATGATTACGGTGATTTTACGAAAGGATCCGACAGCGGCGTTCGTCTTGGTCCGAAAAGGATGGTGCAATCGGGATTGATCACGCCCCGCCAGATGATCGTCGCGATTTCACTGGTTATTGCCATGGTATTAATTTCCGGGATCCTTCTCATCCTTGCAGGGACGCAGGGCATCGGCAATACCATAAAAGTGCTGTTCCTGCTGGTCGGTGTCGGGGCCATCCTTGCAGCCATAAAATATACGGTTGGCAGGAAACCATACGGATACCAAGGCTTTGGTGATCTATTCGTATTTATTTTTTTCGGACCGGTCGGAGTAATGGGTGTCTATTTTTTACATACCAATCACCTCCGGCCCGATCTTGCATTACCGGCTGCATCCATCGGCCTTTTATGTGCAGCGGTATTGAATTTAAATAATATGCGCGATTACGGGAGTGACAAATTTGCCGGAAAAAAAACACTGGTGGTAAAGATGGGCAGTGAAAAGGCCCGGTTCTACCATATGATGCTTATCACAGGTGCCGTTTTGACCATGCTCATCTATACCGTCCTGAATTTTAAATCGGGTTACCAGTATTTGTTTATTGTCGCGACTCCTTTTTTTGTACAGGATATTATTACGGTATTTAAAAATACAGAACCCATCGAACTTAACGGGGAACTCAGGAAACTGGCTATTTCTACCCTGCTATTTTCGATTGCTTTTGGCGTAGGACTGATGATTTAGAACGAATACTTATTTTATGCCCCTCTCCTCCAGGTTTAAGCCTTATGCCCTGCAATTTAAATTTGCCGCGGTAACCTCACGGGGAATAATGCGTGAAAAGAAAGGTTATTTTCTGATATTGGAAGATAAGGGATGTACCGGGATCGGGGAATGTTCCCTCATTCCCGGGTTAAGCATTGATCCTCTGACCGGGTTTGCAGATAAACTACAGGAGGTTTGTAAACTTCTGAATGACGGGGCTGAGGCCCGGGATATTGATTTGAGTGATTTTCCTTCCATTGCATTTGCATTGGAAACCGCACTGCTGGACCTGGAAAACCAGGGAAGCAAAAAACTTTTTCCAGGGGCATTTGTCGATGGAATGGCAGGCATTCCGGTAAACGGCCTGGTCTGGATGGGCGAAAAAGCATTTGTCGAAAAGCAGATACGCGAAAAAATCGACCTTGGGTACCGTTGTATCAAGTTGAAAGTCGGGTCGTTTGACTTTGATACGGAATTGGAGATCCTCGCAGGTATCCGTGAATTAAAAACACCGGAGGAAATGGAGATCCGCCTGGATGCCAATGGAGCCTTTACCTTCAAAGAAGCGATCGGGAAGCTCAGACAATTGTCAGTATTCGACATTCATTCCATTGAACAACCAATTAAAGAAGGCCAATGGGACCAGATGGCATTCATCTGCGGGAATTCTCCAATCCCTATCGCCCTGGATGAAGAACTGATAGGGATCAGAACCCTTGAAATGAAAGAGGATCTTCTGAAAAGTATAAATCCCGCGTATCTTGTACTCAAGCCTGGTTTATTGGGCGGTTTCGTAAGATCACAGGAATGGATAAACGCAGCCGAAAAATTCCTGACGGGATGGTGGGTAACATCTGCACTTGAATCAAATATTGGGTTGAATGCCATTGCCCAGTGGACGTCGTCATTAAAGACCATAATGCCACAGGGTCTCGGTACCGGGCAATTGTTCCGGAATAATATCTCTTCACCCCTGGTAATTGAAGATACCAGGCTCTGGTACAAAAAATCAACCGGTTGGAACCTTGACCCGATCCTGGAATGAAAGCTTATATGAAAATCCGTTTGGATGGCGTTTTGTACACCGGCAGCACGATCCATCGCTTTTCAGGAAATGCCCCGTGTGAGTCCTGGAGAATCCCGGTGGTTCAATTTCTGCAGGAATGGTTTAACAAGGAGGATTTCATTCTGACCCGGACATCAGGGTCAACCGGGGAGCCCAAAACAATCAGGCTTTCAAAACAAAACATGGTGAATTCTGCAACAAGGACCTGCCAGTATTTTAACCTTGATGAAAGAAGTACCGCCCTGTTATGCCTGCCTGCAAATTATATTGCAGGAAAAATGATGCTCGTCCGAGCGCTGGTTGCAGGGTTCAATTTGCTCACCCTGGAACCCTCAGGTAATCCGTTCGCTGATTTGCATGCGGCTGTTGATTTCGCTGCCGTGACCCCGTTTCAGATAATTCAATCCCATCAGGTATTACAGCGAAAGACCATTAAAAAGCTGATTGTCGGAGGAGGTCCGGTCAACAGGAAACTTCAGGAAATTATTGTAACCATGAGTTCAGAAGTATATGAAACCTACGGGATGACGGAAACATGCTCGCACATAGCAATCCGCAAACTGAACGGCGGGGCCCCCGGGGATTATTTTACGGTCTTGCCCGGGGTAGAGATCCGGCAGGATGAACGCAGATGCCTGGTAATATATGCACTTGATATAACTGATTCCGTGATAATTACCAATGATGTGGTCAAAATGCACGATAAAAATCAATTTAAGTGGTTGGGGCGTTTTGATCAAGTTATCAATTCGGGCGGTATAAAATTGTTTCCTGAAACCATAGAGAAAAAGATAGAACCTTTTCTGGACCGCCGCTTTTTTATTGGTTCATTGCCCGACGATAAACTGACGGAGAAAGTCATCCTGGTCATTGAGGGCGATACCATGAATGAATTGCAGTTGACAAGATTGAACAATGACCTGAAACCGGTTTTAAATCATTATGAAATGCCCCGTATCGTCAGTTTTTTCGCAGCATTTGATACATCTTTATCAGGCAAGGTGCTGAAACCTGAGATATTGCGTAAAATATTGAATGCCGGCAGCCTGATCGGGACTTTTCCAAAACGCTGAACCCGAAGGCTGGGAAAGGAGATGCATATTCTCGTCCCCGCAACCGCAAGCGCACTTACACAATTTTCAAAGAGCCTTCCATCATTTGTACAGCATTTATTCCTTGCTGAGGGGAATAATTCAAGGCACACACGCTTTGCTTGCAACCGCCCCAAAGGTGAACTTTTGCTATGCCTCGCAGACGCTGGTTTTGTAGCGCGTGCAAGCTCGTTAGCTGTTGGCGATTTTATTGTGTGACAAATCCTATTTGTTCCTCAATTTCAATTTTAAATTTCACTTTAGCCTTCATTGCATGAAACACTTTTAAAACAGTAGATATGGTTGCACTATTATTTCCACTTTCAAGTTTTGAGATTTGAGCTTTTTGAACTCCAATCATTTTGCCTAATTGCTCTTGTGTTAATTTCTGGTCCTTTCTAATCTGTTTTAATTTTTCCCCGAGAATATCCATCGAAAGCTCAAATTCGTATTGTTCTCTCTCAGGGCTACCTGATTTCCCAAAATATTTATCCTCCAACTCTCCTAAAGTCTTATAATTCTTAACAGTTTCCATGATCTCCTCCTTATTTTGATCCTTTGAAATACTTATCTTTAATATTTTCTGCTTTTTCAATTTCTGATTTTGGTGTTCTATTCGTTTTCTTTAATAATCCATGTGTACAGACTATAAGTGTTTGTTTTCCATCTCGTGAATCCCAAAAAGAAAACAGTCGATAAAAATTGCCTTTATCGGCCACCCTAAACTCAAAGAGATCATTTGTATCAGCCATTTTCTTGAACCAATCTCCGAAAATCCTGGCTTTTGTTTTACGCATTGATATGAAAAAGTTCTTTCTGACCGGCGCTTCGATTTGGTCAATGAAAATTTCTGCTTGTTTTAGTAACACAATTTCAATGGGTTTTACCATCATCCTTTGATTACTGTGCAAAGATAATAAATGTTTCTAAATATGGAAACATGTCATATTGGTTTTTTTCGCTTGCAGCTAACGGTGCGCCGGCAGCCGCAATGCGGGGTTTACTTGTTATTGTTTTTACTTTCCGTTATCATTTGCAGGTTTGGTGAATGCCAACCTCCGGCTAATGACCGTACTGCTCGACTGCTGGCTCGTTGAACTAAACCTCCGGTAGCTAAAGCCATGTAGCTAAATTAGAAATAATTCGTACAAATGGTCATAACCTAAACCATAAAAGTTATGAGCAAAAACATGATTGATAAAGCAAGGGAGGCTGTAGACGGCTTCGCTGGCTTGTACGAAAGAACCGAACAAAGGTTGTCCTTAACCGGGTATTCTGGTTCCACCAGCGAAAATTACCTTCGTGAACTGGCCCGGATCACCCTGCAATTCGGTACTATTCCGGATAATCTTGCCGAGGAACAAATAAACAGTTACCTGCAGGGCCTTACCGACCGTTTCACCAAACAACAGGGGACATTCAAGATGGCCGTTTGGGGTCCTCATCGGTTGATGCTGATAACGATGCATTCAGCCGGACTAAGGATTAGCGAACTCTGCTTTGGCTATGATTACCGTCACCTGAGTGCTGCCACCGGTATGACCGCTGTATTGCATACCTGGGGACAAACATTGGTATTGCATCCACACCTTCATTGCATTGTTCCTGCAGGTGGCCTGACCGTTCAGGGAAAATGGAGACATACTCTGTCCGTTTTGTGGCGAGGGAAAAATGGTAATCATTGAAAAGCTTGCACCGGAAAGGGGACCTCCAGCATCAATTATTAATTTGATAAAAAGAAATGGGTTTTAAGCATCATACCGGCAATGAAAAAGACTCCCCAAATCAGGATTCAACGGCGGGCTTTTATGCAGTGAAAAACTGCATTAAGCCCTATTTGTCAGGCGACGAACTTTACTTTTTTGAAATTTTATTTTCACGAAGTTTAAAGAGTTCATTTGTGTTGATGATATTTGTAAATCCCTTTTTAACAAGGCCATTTCGCAATGCCTTATCACCAGACCATAATTTGCACCTGAAATATTTTGCGAATGCTACATAAGCAACATCTTTGGGATCTATATCTTTTACCAGATGTTCAGAGGAAACCCTAATTGAGAGAGGAATGTGTACTTCGGAAATGAAAGAAATGGGTTTGTAAACTTTATCTTCGATTTCAAGGAGTTCTGAATTTGAATAATCTGAAATCAACAATATCTTTTTTTGATATTTTCGAATCTCATCTTTTAAAAATCGAGGGGCAATGAATTCATAAATATTATGGGAGTTGAGCAGGACATCCCCGATTTTGCCATCGGTATTCAGGATAGCACTGAAAATGATATTGGCATCAACAATGATTCTCATTAAATGAAGCTGTTCTTATTCTTATCCCACCAGGCTTGATTAAGCTCATTAGCGAGTTTATCAGCATCCGATTGTTTGGCCTTACTTTTTGAGGTTATTTCCAAATATTCCAAATAATCCATAATTCGTTGAAAACCAAAGGCGTCCACTTTCGGGGATATCTTAATGAGTATCTGATCTTTTGTTTTTTCGATTATCATAAGGTGAATCTTTACTCCAAAAATACAAAAAGTTGAAACACTAAATTTGATGATGCTTTTTTTATTGCCTAACTTCTCCCTAACCGCCATATGGCGGCTATCATTAACTATAGATACCATATAGACGACATAATGTGTAAAGATATATCAAAATATCTTTCTACATCAAATGTGTTATGAAAAAATTACAGGAATAGGTTAAGAGACAGGACCACCACCCAAATTCAGTCGCATATGTAACATTCCAACCCGGAATTCAAGGAAGTCCATGCTTTTCTGAAATTTCACGGTCTTAGCATTGACCAGAAGGGTCAGGTACTCCTTCCAGAACCTATTGTAAATACCGGTTTCCCAGCGGTATAACAAACTGTGATCCGGGGTTTCGTGGATTCCCATCATCGAAGCATGTCCAGCCCAGATTTCTTTCTTAGCGAAAAACAACCGTGGAGAAATTCCTTTCCAGGCGGTCATCTGGTTATTGACAGTGGCCGTATTCAGGGAAGTATCCGACCAGAGGTTTGAAAAGATTGTGGTGAGGTCGTCATCGCCAGAACTTATGGCTTTCAGTACTTCAACACGGATTGGTTTAATTCGGTAGATGACCAGATATAAACCAAAAATGAAATTGCAGTACATTCGGTTTTTTTTACAAAATGGCGTTAAAAAAGAAAAGTGGATTGGTTGGTGTGTGCATATCGCTAAAATTTCTATTTTTGTATTATTCGCACTTGCAGAATACCAATGATGTGATTAATACCCCCTCCTGTCAAACAACAAGCTTCAAGATTTGGCACATATTTTTCAATCACCTGACTACCGCATTGAATGTTGACAACATCTTTGATGCCCGGTTCATCGATGACCATTTACAGTAAAGTCCGGGCAAAATGGTTAACCTGGAAATCACCGCTTCTTTTTAAACATACGTAACCTAAACAGTCATGAAAAAACTCGCCATCTTTTTAACTTTACATTTATTTCTATCAACCATGTTTGCGCAGAAAACGGAAGATGCTTTGAGATCAAAAACCAGCCTCAAAATCGCGACAGAGGCTATTCCTGACAAAGCCGACCGGAATAACAATTTTTACGATAACGAAGCGACCTTTGTCCTGCCGATGCAGGAACTGATCATCGCCGGCGAAATCGAAAATCCCGGTAAAGTCGATTTTTCAAAGCTCACAAAACGCCAGGTGATCGTTAAAGAGGCACTGTTGAAGAATGATACCGGCAACCGGTTTACCGGATCATACCGGTACGATGGATACTCTCTTTTCGATATTCTCAAGGACCGGATACTGAAGAAAAAAAATGCTGCAGATTTCCGCCCGATCATCGATCTGTTTGTGGAAATCGAAAATACCAGCGGTGAAAAGGTGTTGCTTAGCTGGGGAGAGATCTATTATCCGAATTTTCTGCACAACGTGATCATAGCCACTGAAGTTATGCGAATTGTACCAAGCAAAACCAGGGATCTCTGGCCGCTGCCAACCGAAAGTAAACTGGTTGTCGGCCAGGACCTTATTTCCGAAAGGAACATCTCAAACCCGGTAAAAATCACGGTACGATCCTATGACAGAAGTTACAAGGTAATCCGTGACCTCAACCCGCTTGTTTCGTCTGAGGTGAATGTATATTCGGGTGAAAAGAAAATTGACAATTTCACTACGATCAAAGCATCTTTGCAAAGTGAGACACTTTACACGATTTTCTATGGTAAGGGACGGGGAATCCACAGTACCCGGCCTTTTTCAGGTGTATACCTGAAGGATTACCTGGCGGATAAGTTCAAATTCAACCAGGCAAATCTGCGAACGGGATACGTTGTTTTTGCCGGTATTGATGGATACCGGTCAGTATATACATTCAGCGAAATCATGAACCGCAGCGATCAGGCAGAAATTCTGCTCGTTCCCTGCCCTGAAGAAACAGAAGGCGGCAAATTCCGCATCTTCCCATCCTGCGACTTTTTCTCTGACCGGGCAGTAAAAGCATTGTCGGAAATACGGTTCGAACATCAATAATATCTGATTTTCAAAAAAATCTTATAAATTGCGAAGGAATAACAGTTAGCTAACCATAAATAAAGACGTATGCCGGAAGGACATTCTTTTCAAAGGAGGTTGAACCTGTTTGACTCTACGGCCATTGTCGTGGGTTCGATGATCGGTTCAGGGATTTTCATTGTAAGCGCAGATATTGCCAGGATGGTGGGATCGCCTGGGTGGCTGATGATGGTTTGGATCATCACCGGGTTCATGACCGTGTTTGCCGCACTAAGCTACGGCGAGCTTGCAGGAATGTTCCCAAAGGCAGGCGGACAGTACGTTTACCTGAAGGAGGCTTACAATCCATTGACCGGTTTTCTTTACGGGTGGACGCTCTTCCTGGTCATCCAGACCGGCACCATTGCCGCGGTGGGAATGGCATTCGCGAAGTTTTCCGGGGTGTTGGTCCCCGCGATCTCAGAAAATATTGTCTGGCTCCGGACAGGTTTCTTTACGTTCGGACCTGTCCAACTGGTCGCGATCGGCTCTATTGCCTTTTTAACCTGGTTGAATACAAGGGGAATCCAGGAAGGGAAAAAAGTTCAGAATGCTTTCACATCCGGGAAATTCGTGTTGTTGATCCTTTTTATAATCATCGGGCTCGGTTTTGCTTCAAACCATGAGGCGATCAGCGCCAATAAGGCTATTTTCTGGAGTCCCCAACAGGAAGGCCCTGACGGACAGAACATTCCGCTGTCAGGTATGGCATTGATCGCCGCGATCGGTATGGCGATGGTCGGAAGTCTGTTCTCTTCGGATGCATGGAATAACATTACTTTCACCGCCGGCGAAGTAATTAATCCGAGGAAAAATATTCCTTTAAGCCTGTTCCTCGGAACGCTGATCGTAACGATCCTGTACCTGCTGGCAAACATTGTATATATCACGGTACTGCCTGTTCAGGGTGCGCCGGACGGTATCGGAATTGCAGAAAGGGGGATGCAATATGCCATGAATGACCGCCTGGGAACTGCAGCAATTTCAGGGGTTTTCGGGAATTATGCCGTCCTGATCATGGCCGCTTTCATCGTCATTTCCACTTTTGGATGCAACAATGGCCTTATCCTCGCCGGTGCCAGGGTTTATTATGCAATGGCTGTGGATGGTATTTTCTTTAAAAAGGCCGGCCTCCTGAATAATAAAGGGGTTCCGGCCACGGGTCTGATCTTGCAGGGATTCTGGGCAGGGATGCTTTGCCTCTCGGGGACTTACGGGCAATTACTTGATTATGTTGTATTTGCAGTACTTATATTTTATGCGCTGACTATTTTCGGATTATTTCTGCTAAGAAAGAACCATCCTGAAACTGATCGTCCATACAAGGCATTCGGATACCCGGTGATTCCGCTGATTTACATACTCCTGGCTTTGATCGTTATGTTTATTCTCCTTAATTATAAACCCGGTTATACCTGGCCGGGATTAATGATCGTTATCTTAGGGATCCCGGTTTATTTTTTATGGAGAAAAAAATAACCCCACCCTAAATCCCTCCCCAAAAAGGGAGGGACTTACTTTACCTTTCATTGTTGAAGGAGGGGACGGGGTAAGGCGCTCAGGGAGAAGTTGACAATTTTTAGAAAATCTTAGAGTGAAAGTTTTTGGATCAATTTTTATTTGCGGAACCTGGTTAGCTGTTGCAATTGTTTCACTGCAATTTTCATTTGGGCAATGCCCAACTTCAAATACGGTTTTTACGGGTGGTGAAAAAATCCGGTACACCGTTTCCTACAATTGGGGTCCGGTTTGGGTAGATGCAGGACTGGTAACCTTTTCAGTTGATAATGAACTCTTTCATGGCAAACCATCCTGGCATCTGAAAGGAACCGGAAAAACTTTCCGGTCCTATGATTTTCTTTTTAAAGTACACGATTATTTTGACTCATGGATCGATCCGGAAACATTCAGGTCATTCGATTTCAGGAGAAATATTTTTGAAGGGGGATATACCTTGTTAAACACATTGAATTTTGATTACAATTCTAAAAAGGTTATTGCAAACACCAAGCGAAAAAACCATCCTCAACATACAGATACATTACCGCTACGTCCATGCGCCTTTGATATGCTTTCCGCGATCTATTATATCCGGACGCTTGATTTTTCAACTATACAGCCAAATGCCAAAAAGCACATCACCGTCCTGATCGATGATGCATATTATGACATTTATTTCAGGCCAATGGGCAAGGAAATCGTTGAATCGACGGATGGCAAGCGATACAGATGCATCAAGTTTGCTGCGAAGATGGTGCAGGGCACCATTTTTAAAGGGGAGGAAGATGTACTTGTCTGGGTTACAGACGATGGAAATAAAATTCCGGTCTATATCGAAGCAAAGATCATCGTCGGTACTATTAAAGCCTACCTGAAAGATGCAACGGGTTTACGAAATCCAACGAGCGCGATGGTCAGATAACAAGCGGACAGGCGGACAGGCGGACGGACGGACAGGCGGACAAACAAGCGGACAGGCGGACGGGCGGACAGGCGGACGGGCGGACGGAGCTGAGGTGATCATTATTAAATACGTTTTATGAAATATCCATAAGCACATGAAACTTATCGCGGATAGTGGCTCAACCAAAACAACCTGGATACTTCTCGATAGAGATAAAATCAGGAAAACCATCACAACCAGTGGTTTAAATCCATATTTTCACAATGCTGAAAGTGTCGCGGCGATTATAAAGGCAGAGATAATCCCATACCTTGAAGAGTATACTGTTAAGGAAGTTCATTTCTATGGGGCGGGTTGTTCGACAACGCTCAACAACAATATGATAAGCGATGCGATCCGTAATTTCTTCAGAAATTCTTCAATATTTATTTACCATGACATCCTCGGCGCTGCAAGGGCGCTTTTTGGAAATGATAAGGGGATCGCGTGTATTTTAGGTACCGGATCCAACTCATGTTACTACGATGGATCAAGTACTTATTCCCCGATCGACTCTCTGGGATTTCTGTTCGGAGATGAAGGGGCCGGATCATACCTGGGCAAGTTATTCCTTCACTCCTACCTGAAAAAGGAACTTCCCGGCGATCTTTGCGATGCTTTCGATGCACATTACGGCTATACTCTTGAAGACATCCTCAATTCATTATATAATAAGCCATTTCCAAATAAATACCTGGCCAGTTTCAACCTTTTCCTAAGCCCCAACCGTAAACATCCGTTCGTTCATCAATTGTTGACACAGTCGTTTCTTGATTTCTTTGATGCCCACATCCGGAAATATGACAGTTATCTGACAACCGATATTGGATTCCTGGGATCAATCGCTCATAGTTACAGCGAGATCCTGACTGACATTGCCAGAAATGAGGGTATCAAAATCATCAGGATTTCAGCTTCTCCCGTTGAAGGATTGGTTGAATACCATAAACTGTTCAACTGTTAATGACTATGAGCCGATAGATCCCTGGCAATCAGTTCAATGATCCTGCCGGTCTCCTCCGGTTTGAACCAGGAAAATTCCGGGTCTTTTTTTAGCCAGGTCAATTGCCTTTTCGCATAACGCCGGGAGTTGATCCTGATCTTTTCAACTGCATGTTCCAGCGTGGTCAGACTGGCGAAATGATCGAACAGTTCCCTGTATCCAACGGTATTGAGTGCATTCAGGTCCCTGTGCTGATACAGCGAACGAGCTTCCTCCAATAATCCTGCCAGCATCATCCCGGTGACCCTTTTGTTTATCCGTTGGTAGAGCAATTCACGGGGAAGATCCAATCCCACCTTCAATATCCTGAAATTTCGCTGTTTTGGTTTATTGGTCCTTAAGGAAGAAAAGGTCATCCCGGTGGTTCGGCAAATTTCCAATGCCCTGATAAGCCTTGCCGGATTTAAACGATCAACTTGCCTGGCATATTCAGGATCAACCAATTCCAATTCCTTTTGTAAAGCCTCAATACCTGCGGAATTCAGAGTTTCTTTCAACTGGCGGCGAACTTCAGGATCCGGATCAGGCAACCGGTCGATACCATGACATACGGCGTTGATATACAATCCTGAACCTCCGACCAGGAACACGATGGCATGATGCTTAAAAAGCCTGTCAAGCACTTCAAGGACGTCTGTCTCATACCGGGCCACATTGTAGGGATCCAGTACCGACAGATGGTGGATGAAGTAGTGTTTTACCCGGGACAATTCGTAATCATCGGGGATTGCAGTCCCGATGGTCATCTCACGAAAAAACTGCCGTGAATCAGCAGAAATGATCTCCGTGTTAAAATGTAAGGCAAGGGAAACTGATAGTGATGTTTTGCCGACAGCGGTTGGGCCAGCGATCACGACCAACAACCGGTCGTTAAAAGTCATCTGAATCGCGGTCAAAACCTGATAAGCGCTTATCCAGGTTTTCAATATCCTCGTAATCTTCTATATGGTCGAGTTTTTCTTCTCCTTCAGGTTCTTCCTCTTCTTCATATAAAAAATCATCCATTCTGCTTTCTTCATGCTCCGTTTGCTCAAAAGCGGGCGTCTGACCGGTCTCTTCGCTCATGTCGCCAAGTTCGTTTTCAATGGCTGCCAAATCCTGTTCATTTTCGACCATGTCTTCAAATTTCACAAGTTCCTCAATTTTAGGAAGTTGCACCTTTGGTGTTACAACTTTTGGCGTAACCGGTGGGGTTGAAATCAAAGCAGGTTGTTCGGCCTTCTTAGGTAATTCAGCAATCCGCTTAATACATCTGGGAAATGAGGGGATCCCATCGGATGGGAAGATTTTAAAGAGTTCCAGGTGGAATGAAAAAATATCGCGTCCAACAAATTCATAGATCATTTTCTGATGCGGATCTTCGATATAGTCTTTCAGTTTTTCTGACTTCATCAGGGGGAGAGTCAATGATTCAGTGATAACCTGGTCAAGGTCTTCGTCATATTTCCGGACCTGCCGTTTTTCAGCCTTCAACGATACCTCTTTGTCCTTTTTGTACTTTTTGTCTGTCATAAAAAAGGATGCCCGCTCACAATGAAGCAATTCACTTGAATCCAACAGAATATGATGAAAATCAAGGAATGTCTGATTCGGTTGAATTTCGATCTCCCTAAGAAATCCATCATGCTCTTCGCATGTTATCCTGAAACGGTAAATCAACATTTCTTTTCCAACTTTTAATCGGCGTCAAAAATATAAAAATCCATGTAACAAAAAGAAAAAAGGTTCAACTGTTTATTTTTACCAATCCGAGTTTCTCCCCTTCCCTGAGCATCAGTTGAAATGCTGCTTCAAAGTTATTGGGAATTTCACCTTCCAGTATGGCTTCAGTAATTGCTGCTTTAATAATTCCAACAGATTTCGAGGGTCTGATACCGAATGTTTGCATGATCAAATCCCCGGAGATGGGCGGTTGCCAGTTGCGAAGTTGATCCTTTTCGTCAATTTCCTTAAGTTTCTGCTTTACAATATCAAAATTGGCCATAAAGCGTTTTACTTTATTGGGATTCTTGGAAGTAATATCGGCATTGCACAGGAGCATCAGATCGTCAATATCGTCACCGGCTTCAAAGAGCAGCCTGCGAACGGCAGAATCGGTAACCAGATCTTCGGCTAACACAATGGGCCGGAGATGCAGCAATACAAGTTTTTCAACATAATGCATTTTCTCATTGAGCGGAAGTTTAAGCCTTCTGAATATCTGAGGGACCATTTTCGCCCCTTTGAATTCATGAGCATGAAAGGTCCACCCGGTTCCCTGCACGAATTTTTTTGTCTGTGGCTTGGCAATATCATGCAGAATGGCAGCCCACCGGATCCAAAGATCATTTGATACTACCGCGACATTATCGAGTACTGCCAGCGTATGGTAGAAATTATCCTTATGGCCTTTTCCATCGATCGTCTCAGATCCCTTGAGTTCACAAAATTCCGGGAATATGATTTTTAATAAGCCGGTTTCATCCAGCATCCTGAATCCTTTCGAAGGTACCCCGGCCTGAATGATCAGGTTGAGTTCATCTGAAATCCGTTCCATGGATACGATCAGGATCCGATCGGCATTTCTTGATATTGCACCATAACAGGAGGGTTCAATGGTGAAATCAAGTTGAGTGGCAAACCTGACCGCGCGCATCATCCGCAGTGGATCGTCAGAAAATGTCACGTCCGGATCGAGCGGAGTCCTGATAATTTTATCCTTCAGGTCCTGTATGCCGTTAAAGGGATCGATCAGGGTACCAAACTTTTCTTCCGTCAGATCAATGGCCAGCGCGTTGATGGTAAAATCACGGCGGTTTTGATCGTCCTCGTGTGAGCCGTCTTCCACGATGGGTTTGCGGGAAGTACGCCGGTAAGATTCTTTACGGGCTCCGACGAATTCAATTTTCGCTCCCTGGAAACTGAGCATGGCCGTGCCGAAATTCCTGAAAATTTTCACAGGAATATCGCTGCCCAGTTTTGCCGCCACTTTGCCGGCAAAATCGATTCCACTACCCAGAACCACGATGTCGATGTCCTGTTTGTTGTCACGGTGCAACATCAAATCCCTCACAAAACCGCCGATAACGAAGGCCTGAACCTGCATTTCACCGGCTACCTGCGAAATTATTTTAAAGATTGCATTGGTAAGGTGTTTTTTCAAAGCATTTTTTTTATGCCGGTCCATGTTCATTCCTATTTGAACCTTTGCAAAAGTAACAAATGTATCATGTGCGTTTGACAGAATCGGGAAAATTGTGTAAATAAGACTTTGCGGTTTTCGCGAGGTGTCGTACCTTTGATGCCCGATTGTTAACCAATTAACTACAAAATACTTACTTATGGCGAAAAGAACCATCGTTGCGATGCCCGGGGACGGTATCGGAAAAGTAGTCCTGGATGAAGCCATCCGCGTGCTGGATGCTTCAGGATTTGAAGCAGAATATATTCATGCAGATATCGGATGGGAATTCTGGTGCAAAGAGGGTGATCCATTTCCTGAACGCACTCAGAAACTCCTTGAAAAACATAAGATCGGTCTGTTCGGCGCCATTACTTCAAAGCCAAAAGACAAGACGGAAGCAGAACTGGCCCCTGAGCTGAGGGGCAAAGGTTACGCTTATTATAGTCCCATCGTGACCATGAGGCAGAAATACGACCTCGATATCTGTATGAGACCGTGCAAAACCTTCAAAGGAAATCCCCTGAATTTTATCCGGCGCGGATTTGGCGGCATTATCGAGGAACCCATCATTGACACCATGATCTTCAGGCAGAATACTGAATGTTTATATGGTGGTGTGGAATGGTCCAACCCATCCGACCAGGTGTATGACGCCTTGATGACCCATAAGAAATTCAGGGATAATTTTGCCTGGTGTCCTCGCCCGGAACTTGCCGTGTCGACCCGCATCTTTACTAAAAAATATACCGGCCGTATCCTGAAGGCAGCCTTTGATTATGCCAGGAATCGCGGTTTCAGTACGGTCACTGTTTGTGAAAAACCCAACGTGATTCGTGAAACATCAGGGATGATGCTGAAGATGGCGCAGGAGATGGCAAAGAATGAATATCCCGGGATAAACGTCCAGGATACCAATATTGATGCACAGATGATGTGGCTCACGAAGAATCCGGAGACATATCATGTAATGGTGGCAGGAAATATGTTTGGCGACATTGTTTCAGATGGCTTCGCAGGTTTGATCGGCGGACTTGGATTCGCATGCAGCGCAAACATTGGCCCTGAGATAGCTGTTTTCGAACCTACCCATGGATCAGCGCCTAAATATGCCTCATTCAATCCATCGATCGTAAACCCTGTGGCCATGATCCTTTCTGGCGTGATGATGCTCGAACATCTCGGGGAGATGAAGATGGCAGCTAAAATTTCGAAAGCCGTTGCAGATGTTGTGGAAGAGGGTAAGGTAAAGACATACGATATGATGAAACTTCCGGGAACGCCCGACGCCTTCAGCAAAGGTGCAGCGACAACGCGGGAGATGGCGGATGCGATCATTGCAAAAATTATTTAAAAAACATGACCAACGAAATATTAAGCCTTTGGCCTGAGTTGATTTGGATCAAAGATCCTGAGCTCCGTGAAAAGACTGCAAAAACCTGGGAACTGGCTCTCGAAAAGAGCGTACTGACTGCTGACGACCTGAGGAAAATTCCATTTACCCTGCTGGCCGGTCCTGACATGAAGGTTTCTTTCATGGCCCACAAACGTTGTGTGGTACATGTGGCCCGTGATGCCGGGAATAAGATGAATGAGTTTTTTAAAGATGATCTCCCGGTAAATATGGATGTACTCATAGCCGGAGCTATCCTGGCAGATGTGGGCAAGTTACTCGAATATGAACTGGATGCTGCAGGCAGATCATTCCAGGGATCATATGGAAAATACCTTCGCCATCCCTTCTCCGGAGTTTCATTAGCTGAACAATGCGGAGTTCCGGCGGCTGTTTGCCATATCATTGCAACACATGCGGGTGAAGGTGATATGGTGAAACGTACTACCGAAGCATATATCGTGCATCATGCTGATTTTATGACATTTGAACCGTTCAGGGAACGATTGAAATGAAGGATTCCCCTGGCGGCCAATTACCGGGCAGCCTGTCGAGCGCGGTCAAAAGCCGAATTCTTTGCAAAAATCAGTATAGTTGTTGAGGAAACTGATGAAACTCTTTTCTGGATTGAAATGTTGATTGAAGCCAAAATAGTACCTGAAAAAAAATTGTCCCCCTTGGTTAAAGAAGGAACTGAATTGTTGTCCATTTTTTCCAGAGCCAGAAAGACTGCAAGTCTAAATAAGCAACAGAACCAATAAACAACTCATTCATTCAATCATTCAATCATTCAATCATTCAATCATTCAATCATTCAATCATTAAAACGATGACAATTATTGAAAAAATTATAGCAGCACATTCAAACCTAGCTGTAGTAAAGCCGGGTGATATTGTCGACGTTTTCATTGATACCCGTGCCGCCCGGGACTTTGGCGGGGCCAATGTCGTAAAGAACCTGGTTGACAACGGATTGACGATTGCAGAACCGAATAGAACCATTTTCACTTTCGATTGCAATCCTGGAGGATCAGATCAGAAATACGCTGCCAACCAGCATTTTTGCAGGCAGTTTGCGCGTGAAAACGGGATAAAGGTCTTTGATGTGGATGCGGGGATCGGTACTCATCTGGCCATCGACAATGGTCTGGTATGGCCTGGCAGCACATTTGTTTCCACAGATTCCCATGCCAATATCATGGGAGCCATTGCATCTTTCGGACAAGGGATGGGCGACCAGGACATTGCAGCCGCATGGGCAAAGGGGGCGGTCTGGTTCAAAGTACCTGCTTCGGTAAAAATAGTACTCACCGGGAAACGACATTCCGATTTAAGTGCAAAAGACATTGTTTTAAACCTGCTGTCGATCTACGGGGCCAACAAACTCCTTGGTTTTGCCGTTGAAATTTACGGACAAGAAACAGAAAAATTCTCACTGGCCGAACGAATAACCATTGCTTCGATGGGAACAGAAATGGGGGCTATCATTATATTATTTCCTACCTCACCGTCGCTTTTAAAGGAATTAAACCACATCACAGGTAAGGATTATCAGGTTGTTACTGCAGATGCCGATGCATCCTATGAAAAGGTCTTCGAAATCGACATGGGTAAATTTGTCCCAATGGTGGCAAGGCCGGGTCATCCGCATGATGATACATCTATCGAAACTGTACGCCATCAGAAGATCGATTCAGGTTTTATTGGCAGTTGTACCAATGGCCGCATTGAGGATCTCCGTGCTGCTGCTTCCGTTCTGAGGGGTCGAAAAGTTGCTCCCGGCGTAGTATTGAAAATAGTACCTGCAACGGATGCCATCTGGAACCAAGCCATGAATGAAGGCCTCATTCAGACTTTTAAAGAGGCCGGGGTCATGGTTTCAAACGCCGGTTGTGCCGGATGTGCTGCCGGGCAGGTTGGTCAGAACGGACCCGGAGAAGTGACCATCAGCAGCGGGAACCGGAATTTCGAAGGCAAACAGGGCAAGGGGTTTGTTTATCTTGCTTCTCCTGCCATTGTAGCTGCTTCAGTTGTCGCCGGTTTTATTACAACTCCTGATCAAATTCCTGAACAGCCGGCTGTTTTTTCCCCTTCAGGTAAGATCCCGGATATTGTACAACACGTAAAAGCAAAATCCACAAAACCGACCATCGTTGAAGGCACGGTTTGGATTATTCCTAAAGATGATATCGATACGGATATGATCTTTCATAACCGTTATCTGACCATTACCGATATAAACGAGATGGGTCAGTATACCTTTGATAACCTGAAAGGATTTGAGGCGTTTGCCAGAAAAATGAAATCCGGCGACGTGGTGATCACCGGGAAAAATTTCGGTGCCGGCAGCTCCCGCCAGCAGGCGGTAGATTGTTTCATGTCGCTGGGTATTGGATGTATCCTGGCAGAATCATTCGGGGCGATCTATGAACGGAATGCCATCAACGCTGCATTGCCGATACTTACCTATGATCCGGAACTCATCGTTCAGGCTGAAATCCTGCATGGCGACAGGGTCAGGATAGATTTTATTTCAGGAAACCTGACAAACCTGAGAACCGGTAAAACCGTGAGGATCAACAAATTCTATGACGCACAATGGAAGATATACGAAAACGGAGGATTGTTATAACCTTTTAAGTTTCCATCTCCGGTGGGACCATAGATAGTATTGAGGGTTTTCCCGGATCAATTCTTCCAGCATTTTCATATAACGGCCGGTTATTTCACCGGTCTTTGTACTGGATGGATCGGATTCTAACATCTTGAAGTTGACCGTATAATATCCGCGTTTTATTTTTTTCACCCTTGCAAAGACAACCGGAAAGTTATGTATGCGAGCATATTTTTCAGGTCCATGTAAAACAGCGGTATCCTGATTCAGAAAGTTTAACCAGTATGCCAGCCTTGAACTGGATGGGCTTTGGTCGGATACCATGTAAAACACGACAGGTTCGTCCCATACAGTATTGAATGTTTCGGCTGTTTTAACGATTGAAGCCAGTTGTGTCCGACCCCGGACCCTGGTTTTCTGAATATACCGATCAATAAAAACATTGGACAGCGGTTTGTAAAATCCGACCGGTTTGTGAAGCAATTGTGAATCTCCTGCTACACCGGCCCATTCCCAATTACCATAATGACCTGCAACACAAATTATCGATTTCCCCTGGCGGTAAAATTCATCGGGAATTTCACTGTTATCGACCTGATAGCGTTTGATAATTGCTTCCGGCTCCATGGTAAAGGATTTCAGGCTCTCAATTAAAATATCGGCAAAATGATGATAAAATCCTCTCGCGATCCTGCCGATCTCTATCTCCGGTTTCTCTGGAAACGAATTTCGAAGGTTGTCGAAAACAACTTTTTTTCTATAACCGATGATGTAGTAAACCAGGTAAAAAATGAGATCAGCAAATCCGTAAAGCAGGCGGAACGGTATTAGGCGGAACAACAAAATAAAACCACGGAATACCAGGTATATTACATAATTCATATGGTAAAGATGGCATCAGTCAACATCAAATTGGATGCAAAGATAATTACCTATTTACAAGAATGCCTTAAATTTGCCGGAAAATAATCTGCAGATGCTTATTATCAACCGACACAACACCGATCCGTATTTTAATCTTGCCACGGAAGAATATATTTTAAAAAATTTCGAAGAAGATTCCTTTATGCTATGGCGGAACCTGCCGTGCATCATCGTTGGCAAGCACCAGAATACACTTGCAGAGATCAATGTTGATTATGTTAAACAGCACAATATTCCGGTTGTGAGAAGACTCAGCGGTGGAGGGGCTGTTTTTCATGACCTTGGAAACCTGAACTTTACATTTATAAAGACGGGGAATAAAGAAAGTCTGATCGATTTCAGAAAATACACGGAACCAATTCTGGAAGTATTGCTCAAGATGGGTATCAATGCCAGGTTTGAAGGTCGGAATGACCTTACCATCGATGGCTTGAAGTTTTCAGGTAATGCAGAACACATCTGGAAAAATAAAGTGCTGCATCATGGTACCCTCCTGTTTTCATCGCACATGCCAAACCTGGCGGAAGCGCTTAATGCAGATCCTTTAAAATTCCAGGATAAGGCGGTGAAATCTGTACGGAGCAGGGTGACCAACATCAGTGAACACCTGAAAAGCCCCATGGATGTTATGGAGTTTGCCACGCTGATCCAGGATCATATCATTTTAAAATATCCGGATGCCCGCATGATAGAGTTATCGGAGGAGGATCATCAAAAGATCCATGAACTGGTAATAAACAAATACAGCAGTTGGGAATGGAATTTTGGGTATTCACCGAACTATAATTTCAAAAAAGTAGTCCGCACAAAAAATAGCGGCACCATTGAATATGATCTTGATGTCAGTAATGGAACGATTTTGAAAGTTAAAATTTTCGGTGATTATTTCAGCAGGTTTGACACGGAAGAAATCGAATCGGCCCTCAGCGGCGTTGAACACAACATCCAGGGGATCCGGGCAGCATTGGAGCCCTTCAATATTGAAGACTATTTTTCAGGGCTGACGGCAAATGAACTGATTGACGGAATGTTCTGAAAATAAAAAATCCCGCTTTCACGGGATTTTTTATTTTTAGTATTAATTTATTTTTATCAGTTTGATCGTTTCAGCCTCGTTCCCGGCAACCACCTTTACAAAATAGATCCCGGCCGGCAAACCAAGGAGCGAGAACTCATGTTTTTTCTCACCCGACAATTCCCTTGTCATAACCTTCCCGCCATGCATGCCATATATTTCAACCAGCAATAATTCAGGCAAGGCGCCATTTGTTTGTTCAAGGGTAAATTTCCCGGTTGCAGGATTGGGATAGAGTTTGAACGAGGACTTTTGTGAAATGTACTGTTGTTCCTCCGTACTGGTTACCGTGTTCACTATGGCAGGAGATTTCACCCCGCA
>Ga0172371_10000186_pt1 | contig 89479 bp, 75 predicted proteins | sample Lak12m_FD_114543 | JGI IMG/M metagenome (GOLD analysis project Ga0172371, IMG submission 114543) | Freshwater microbial communities from Kabuno Bay, South-Kivu, Congo - kab_022012_12m | ecosystem: Environmental > Aquatic > Freshwater > Lake | place: Democratic Republic of the Congo: South-Kivu...
AGGAGATCCTGGCCCGGGAGAATTTCAAGATCGCCCGCCGGACGGTGGCCAAATACCGCAAACAGCTGAGGATCCAGCCTTCGCATATCCGCAAGAGAAAGTTTATAATGGAGGGACCCGCATGAACATCCACTTTACCGCCCGTCAAGGCCATCTGACGCCCGACCTCAAGGCCTTCTGCGACGAGCGGCTCGACGAGCTGAAGCGGCTCATGAGCTTCGCCACCGACGTGGACGTGATCCTGTCCCGCGAAAAGAACCGTCAGAAAGCCGAGATCCATGTCCGGGCCAAGGGCGGCGGGCTGGTCGTCGTTGAAGAGAGCCCAGATATGCTGAACTCCCTACATCTGGCGTTCGACAGCCTCGAGAAAAAGATCCGGAAGGAGAGGGCGAAGTACCGCGAGAGGAAGCGCCGGGGCGGCCGGGAGCGGAAGTCGTTCGCTCTGCCCGCGGCCGAGGCGGCCGAAGGCGAGAAGCGCGTGATCCCGGCCGATCATTTCTCGGCCAAACCGATGACGGTCGAGGAAGCCGCCCTCCAGCTCGACCTCAAGAAGAGGGAGGTCTATGTCTTCCGCATGGAAGGCACCGAGAAATGGGCCGTTCTCTACCGCCGCAAAGACGGCCATTACGGGCTCGTCCAACCAGAATGATGGCACCTGCGCCGGAACGCTCCTGGATGATCCATCGCCTCCTGGATGAATCCCTCATCATCCCCGATCTCCACGCCGCGGACCGCGAGGGCGCACTGCGGGAAATGGTCCGGTTCCTCTGCGTTCGGGACCGCCGCTATTCCGGGAAAGACCTCTACGAGAAGCTCCTGTCGCGGGAACGGCTGGGCAGCACGGCCGTCGGCGACGGCTACGCCATCCCCCATTGCAAGATCAAGGGCCTGGACGACCCGGTGGTCCTTCTGGCCGTGTCGCGCAAAGGCGTCGCTTTCGAGGCGATCAACAAAAGGCCCGTCCACGGCTTTTTGCTGGTCGTGACACCCGACGAGAATCCCAACCTGAGCCTCGAGATCCTGGCGGCGGCGGCCCTTCTCATCCGGCGCTCCGGTTCGCTTCTCAAAAAGATGCGGAAAGCCGCCTCGAGCGGGGAGCTCCTGGCGCTTGTCAGGGACGCGGAGGTGCGGCCCGGATGACAACGGCCCCGGCGCCCCAGGCGGTCATCTCGGGAGGACTCCTGCAGATGTTCGGTCTGGGCGTCATGGTCATCGGCGACAGCGGCGTGGGCAAGAGCGAAAGCGCCTTGGAGCTCATCGCCCGGGGGCACCGCTTCATTTCGGACGACGTCGTCCAGGTCCGGCGGACGGCGGCCGGCCGGGTCATCGGCAAGGCTCCGGCCGTAAGCCGCTTCTTCATGGAAATCCGCGGCCTCGGCATCATCAATATCCGGGAGATCTTCGGAGCCGCTTCGATCTGCCGGCAGACGCCCGTCGACCTGGTCATTCGGCTGAAAAAGTGGCACCGGAAGAAGGAATACGACCGGCTCGGCCTCCGCTTCCCGGAAGACTTCACCATCCTGGGCGTGCGGATCCCCCAGCTCAACATCCCCGTAGCCCCCGGCCGGAACATCGCCACGCTGATGGAGGTAGCCTGCAAGGTCCACCTTCTGAGGCGGCGCGGCTATCAAGCGTCCCGCGAGCTGGTCGCTAAGCTCGAGCGGGCGCTGGCCTTCGATCCGAAGGAGAGGCGCGCATGACGAAGGACGGGCGCTTCCTGATCGTGACCGGGCTTTCGGGCTCGGGGAAGACCGTCGTCAGCCATTTTCTCGAAGACCTCGGCTATTATTGCGTCGACAATCTGCCGGCCAAGCTCATCCCGACGTTTGTCGACTTGTGGCGGCGCGAGGAAGTGCGGATCGACAAGGTGGCCCTCGTCGTGGACATCCGGGAACCCGGCTTCCTGGAGACTTTTCCGGACGTCTGGGAATCGATCCGCAAAAAGGTCTCTCCCCGTCTGATCTTTCTGGACGCCTCGGACGAAACGCTCGTCAAGCGCTTCAGCGAGACGCGGCGGCCGCACCCCCTCGCCCGCCGCTCGATCCTCGAGGGCGTGCGGCTCGAGCGGCGGCGGATGGCCCCCATCAAGAAGATGGCCGACGAGGTCATCGACACGTCCGCGACGAACCTCTCCCAGCTCAAGGACAACTTTGCCCGGAAGTTCATGAAAAAGCCGAAGTCCCGCCTCCAAGTTTCGATCATCAGCTTCGGCTACAAGTACGGGATTCCGCTCGACTCCGACCTGATCTTCGACACACGGTTCCTTCCCAATCCGTTCTATATCGATGCCCTCCGGAACCTGACCGGCCAGGATTCCGCGGTCCGGGACTTCCTCCTCGGCACGGACGAAACGCGGGCCTTCCTGGCGGAGCTCTTCCGATTCATCCGCTTCCAGATGCCGCGGTTCGTGGCGGAGGGGAAAAGCAACCTGGTCATCTCCGTCGGTTGCACGGGCGGCCGCCACCGTTCCGTGGTCGTTGCGGACGAGCTCCGGGAATACCTTCAGAAGCAGAAATATGATATAAAGATCTCTCATCGAGACATGCTCAAATGATCGGCGGCATCATCGTCTCTCACGGCAAGCTCGGGGAGGAGCTGCTCAACGCGCTGACCATCATCCTCGGCGAGGCCCTCAATATCGAAGCCATTTCGATCGGCTGGTATGACGACGTCGAGGAGTCCAAGAAGAAGATCAACCTGAGCCTGAAGAAGGTGGACCAGAAGAGCGGGGTGGTGATCTTCACGGACATGTTCGGGGGGACGCCCTCCAACCTCAGCTTCACCTTCCAGAAAGAGGGGCACGTCGAGATCATCACCGGCGTCAATCTGCCGATGCTGATCAAGTTCGTTTCGCTCCAGCGGAACAACAACGTCAAGGACGTGGCCCGAAAGGTCGTCGAACAGGGCAAGAAAAACATCCACCTGGCGAGCGCCCTGCTCGGCTCCAAATCGTCCTAGGCGGACGCCATGATCGAGCGACCCATCACGATCAAGAACAAGCTGGGATTGCATGCGCGCGCGGCCGTGAAATTCGTCAATACCGCCAACCGCTTCGGGGCCGATGTCCGGATCGAAAAAGACGGCGGGTCGATCGACGGCAAGAGCATCCTCGGAATCCTGACCCTGGCCGCCACCCAGGGCTCCGCGATCGTCTTGAAGATCGACGGGCCGGACGAGGAGGCGGCCTGGAAGGCTCTGGCGGAACTGATCGACCAGCGCTTCGGCGAGAAAGAATAAGCCGCCATGGACGTGACAAGGCTTCGCGGCGTCGGCGTGTCCCCCGGCATCGCCATGGGCGAGGCCGTCCTGACGGAACGACTCCTCTTCACCCTCCGCAAGGAGTATATCCCGCCCCACCGCGTCGACGAGGAGATCCAGCGCCTCAGAGTGGCCCTGGCCAAGACCCGGAGCGAGATCATCGAGCTCAAGGACCGGATCCGGGAGAAGATCGGCGAAGAGCACACCTTCATCTTCGACGCCCATCTCATGATCCTCGACGATCCGTCGCTCGCGCCGAGCCTGGAGAAGCTCATCCGCGAGGAAAACGTCCGCTCCGAGAGCGCCCTTTCGGAGGTCCATGCCCGCTATCTGAAGATCTTCGACGCGATCGGCGACGAGTATTTCAAGCAGAGAAAGTCCGATGTCTCGGACGTGCTGGCCAAGGTCTACCGGAACCTCGCCACCGACCGAGAAGAGCCGGAGATCGACACGCGGGAGAAGATCCTCGTCGCCCATGACCTCCTGCCCTCGGAGGCCGCCCTGCGGCTCAGTCAGGGCAACGTCCTGGCGGTCGCCCTGGATATGGGCGGGCAGACGTCGCATGCGGCCATCCTGGCCCGCTCGCTGAACATCCCGACCGTGGTCGGGCTCCACAACGTCACGGAGGTCGTCAAAGGGCGGGATATCCTGATCGTCGACGGCACGGACGGCGAAGTCATCGTCAATCCCCCGCTGACCGTCCAGAAGGAGTTCACGAGCAAGCGGGAGAAGTATGAGGTCTACCGGCGGGAGCTCAAAAAGATCGCCAAGTGGAAATCCGTGACCCTCGACGACGTCCGCTTCACGCCCATGGCCAATATCGAGCTCCCGGAGGAGATCAGCCATGCCCTGTCGTATGGGGCCGAAGGGATCGGCCTCTTCCGGTCGGAGTTCATCTATCTCCAGCGCTCGACGCTGCCCACGGAGGAGGATCATTTCGCCGTTTACGACCGCCTGGCCAAGGAGGCCCATCCCTATCCCGTCTATATCCGGACCATCGACATCGGCGGCGAGAAGAACTTGCCCCAGCTCTCGATCGAGCAGGAGCCGAATCCGGCCCTTGGGCTTCGCGCCATCCGCTTTTCGCTCCGGCACAGGGAGCTCTTCCGCCTCCAGATCCGGGCCATCCTGAGGGCGAGCGTCCACAAGAACGTCCGGATCCTCGTCCCGATGATCACCGAGGTCGAAGAGGTCGGCGAGATGAAGCGGATGTTCGCCGACGTCAAGCGGGAGCTCGAGGAGAAAAAGATCAAATTCGACCCGACGATCCCGCTGGGGATCATGATCGAGGTGCCGGCGGCCGCGGCCCTCGCCGATATCCTGGCCAAGGAAGTGGACTATTTCAGCATCGGGACGAACGACTTGATCCAGTACTACCTGGCCGTGGACCGCTCCAACGAGTTCGTCTCCTATCTGTACAAGCCCCTCCATCCGTCGGTCCTGCGCCTGCTCAAGTTCGTCATCGAAGCCGCGGCCAAGGAGGGCAAGGACGTGGCCATCTGCGGCGAGATGGCGGCCGACCCGCTCTCGGCCATGGTCCTGCTCGGGTTCGGGCTCCGGAAGTTCAGCATGAACCCGATCTTCATCCCGCGGATCAAGAAAGCGCTGCGTTCGGTGGAATACCGTTCCGTGCGGCGGGTCGTGAATCAGGCCCTGTCGCTCAGGACGGCCCAGGAGGTCGAGGAGCACATCATCGAGAAGCTCCTCGTCAAACACCCCGACGCGTTTCTCATGATGGGCTCGTGATGAAGCGGAGGCCGCCCCGGCCGCCCGGGCGGGCGCGAGGCGGTCCCGTCAGCGATAAGGAGGTTTCCATGCAGATCAACTCCATCATCGTCGGGGTCGTGACGATCCTCTGGTCGGTCATCCTGGGCCTGGCCGTCATCGCCTTCGGCCAACTGCTCCTGGCCATCCGGGAGATCGCGCTCAACACGCGCAAGGAGGGGACCGCCCATCCCCATTATGAGATCCTGCTGATCATGGCCAAGGTCAACAACGTCCTGGGCTGGGTCTTCCTCGTCGTGGGCGTGGCGGCCGGGATTTATTTCGCCGTGGCGGGCGGGCCGCTCATCATCCCGACCGCGATCAAGACATCGACGGTCTTATGACGTCCGGCCGTATTTGTCCTCGAGCCTGACGATATCGGCTTCGTCGGAATTCCCGAGCCAGAGCTCCATGACGCGGGCCGGCTTCCGGCCGACGCCGCGCAGGCGATGGGGAGCGCCTTTCGGGATGTAGATCTCTTCGTTGGGCCGGGGCCGCCAGACCTTCGCCCCGACGGTGATCTCCAGGCCGGCGTCCAGGATCACCCAGAACTCGCTCCGGCGTCGATGGAATTGGAGCGACAGCGAGGCGCCGGGCTCGACGGTGATGATCTTGAGGCTGCCGGCGCGCTTATGCGGGTAGGCCCGGAATTTTCCCCACGGCCGGATGTCTTCGAAGATGCGGGCGCGGAACGCGCGTTCGCGGTCAGAAGGGGACGTCATCGCCCTCGCCGCCGGCCGGAGTCTCCTCATCGGCCGGGAAGTCCTGGGGCGCCTTGTCCGGATAGGGGCCGCTGTCGGTCGGTCCTTCGCGCCGACTTCCGACGATGATGATGTTCTGAGCAACGACTTCGGTTGTGGAACGCTTGTTGCCGTCCTTGTCGTTCCAAGAACGAGTCTGGAGGCGTCCTTCAACGAGGACCTGGCGGCCTTTGTCCAGGTATTTTTCACAGAACTCGGCCTGTTTGCCCCAGACGACGATCTTGTGCCATTCCGTCCGTTCCCCCGGTTCGTTGGACCGGGCGCTGGTCCATCGCTCTTTTGTCGCCAGCGAGAACCGCCCGACGGAGCGCTCCCCTCCCGGGAGAACTCGAAGCTCCGGTTTTCGGCCGAGATGTCCGAGGAGGATGACTCGATTGATGCTGTTGACGTCGCTCATTTGTTCTCCCTCAGTTCCTTGATCTTCTGTTGGGCGAGCTTGGCTTCTTCTTCGAGCGGATGTTTCGAGACGAGGAGCGTCAGCGTGGCAATGGCCTGGTCCTTTTTCTTCTGTTCGATGAGGGCCAGGCCTTTCTTCCAGTAGGAGGCGGCGATCTTGTCGCTCAGCGGGCAGGTGACGATCAGGTCGTCGAACTGCTCGACGGCCTTGTCGTACTTTTTCTGGCTGAAATAGCATTCGCCGATCATATAGAGGGCGTTGTCGGCCAGCGGGCTGGTGGAAAATTGCTCCCGGTACGTTTCGAATCCGGCGATGGAAAGCTCATAGCTTCCCTTCTGATAGTCGGTATACGCGGTGTTGTAGACTTCCTGGGGAGAGAGGTTGGTCTCGATCGGGGCCGGCTTGTCTTCCTTTTTGTCGGCCGGCGTCTCTGTCTTCTTGGCCGGCTCTTTCCCCGGCTTCTTGACGGCGGGCGTTTTATCGTCTTTTTTCTGGGCGTCCGGCGGCGTTTCGGCCGGAGGGGCCGGCTTGGCCTTGAGGGCGACCAGGTCCTCTCCGATCTGGAGGAGCCGCTCTTCGAGCTGGCCGAGCCGTTCGAGGACGATCTGATATTGCGACGGCAGTCCTTTGAGATTTTCCTGCGCGCGGGCCTGGTCGGCCTGGAAGAGCTTGAACTGGCCGGCCAGGTCTCGGACCAGGTCGCGGAGGGCCTTGAGCTCGTCGGCGGCGGCGTCGACCTTCTTTTCCAGCTTCAGGTACTGCTGCTTCAGGAGCTGGACGTCCTGGTAGACGAGCTCGTAAGTCTGCTTCTCCCGGCTTTGGCCGGCCGCGCCCAGGGGAACGGCCGCGATCAGCAGGATTCCCAGGGCGCGGCGCATGGACCGATCCGTTTACTTTTCGATGACCAGGAACTGGGCGCGCCGGTTCTTCTGCCAGGCGTTTTCGTCGTGGCCCAGGTCCAGAGGCTGGCTCTTGCCGTAGGAGATCGACTTCATCCGCTCGGCGGGGATGCCGAGGGAAACGAGATAATCATACGTGCTCTTGGCCCGCTTTTCGCCCAGGGCGAGGTTGTAGTCCTCGGTGCCGCGCTCGTCGCAGTGGCCTTCGATGAGGACCTTGGCCGTCCTGAACTTCTTCAACCAGGCGGCGCCGCCTTCGAGGATGGATTTCGCATCGTCGCGGATGAAGAACTTGTCGTAGTCGAAGTGAATCATCTCCAGAGGCTTCTCGCGGTTGATCTGTTCGAGCGACTTCGAAAGGAAGAGCTCTTCTTCGCTGAGCGCGGGTTTTTCCACCGGCTTGGCGGGCTCGACCTTCTCGACTTTGGGCTGTTCCTTGGCCTGCGGCGGCGGGGGCGGCGGGGCGACCTGTTTGGCCTTCGGCTTGCAGGACACGGTGAACGAAACGGCCAGCAGGCAGACGAGGGACAGGATTAGTAGTTTTTTCATGAAGCCTCCTCTTTGGTTGGTATCTTGTTGAAATTCATCAACATGTCGTTGCCTCAAATTTATACAATGAAAAGAGGAGCGTGTCAATTGAAAATTCGCCATGGTAAGTCCTTCTTTCACGCGGCCCTCGACTCACTCGAATCGGACGAACGCTCTCCTTGTCACGGGTCCTGCCGCCGAGCAACCCCGCCGTGCTCGCTCCACCCATCCCCCGGTGGGGCCCTTCCGCTGCGCGCGGCGGGGTGCCCCGCTCGGCGTCACCCGCGATTTATGCGTTCGTCCGATTCTTCGCTCGCCAGCGTCTGGAGAGGGATTCACCCTTGCTGCTATCGCGGAGGACAGAGCAAAGCTCGCCTAGGGGACCCCTCTCCGCTTGACTAGGGCCGGCCCTGCCGTTGCGTCCTTCGTTCTATCGCCGAGAAATCCACGCTGCCGTAGCAAGAATTTCTATCGGCTGCGTAGGCCGCTCCGAGATCTTCTCCTTTCTTGGACGTCAATCATCTCCTAACGAATTTCCAAATGAGATGACGCGGAAATAAAGGCATTTTCTCATATGGCGGATTTTAAATTGAGGGGAAAGGGGTAAAAATGAAAGGCGGGGCTGATCGGCGACAGGCCGCGCACGACTTGAAAGCTCAGTACGACCAGTCGGGCCAGTTGTTCTTGCCGCTCGTGGTGAGCTGGCGCAATCCGGCCCCGTCGTAGTCGACCGAAAAAAGCTGAAGTCCGCCGCGCATGTTTGAGGTGAAGACGATGTGCCGGCCGTCGGGCGACCAGGACGGGGATTCGTTGCGGGCGCTGCTTTCGGTCAGCTTCGCGACCTGCTGCGTCCGGAGGTCGAGGACGTAGAGGTCGAAGACGTTGTCGACGCGGGCGACGTAGACGATCCGGTCCCCCGTCGGGGACCAAGCCGGAGAGTCGTGGTGCGTCGACCCGCCGAAGCTGACCCGATTGACGTTCGAGCCTTCGGCGTCCATGGTGTAGATCTGCGGCGTTCCGCCGCGGTCCGAGACGAAGGCCAGTTGGCGGCCGGTCGGGGACCACGTCGGCGCCGTGTCGATGCCGTTATTGAAGGTCAGGCGCTTGAGCCGAAAAGCCCCCCGGCTGACGGAATCCTCGTCAACGTCGGCGACATAGATCTCGGCGTTTCCGTCCATCGTCGACATGAACGCCAATTTCTTGCCGTCCGGGGACCAGCAGGGCGAAAAATTTCCGCCCCGGGTCGACACCGCGATCCGCCGTCCCTCGTAGATCTGGCTGATATAGAGTCCCGCGGAATAATTAATGTACGAGGTATGGGCGATCATTTTTCCGTCGGGCGACCATGAGGGGCTTTTGTCTTCCCACTTGTTGAACGTCAGCCGCGTCTGGTTGGCCCCGTCATAGTCCATCATATAAAGCTCAAGATTGCCGTCGCGGTCGGAGACGAAGGCGATCTTCGATTCGAAGACCGGTTTCTCGCCGTAGGCCTTCATGACCTCGTCGGCCATCCGGTGGGCCAGGTAGCGGAGGTCCGCCGGCTTCGCCTGGTAGCGCTTGGGGTTGAGGATGGGCCGTCGCGACTTGACGTCGTAGAGATTTCGCACGAACGACGTCTCTCCGCCGGCGGCCTCGGCCGCCTCGCCGGTGAAGAGGAGGTTGGCCTGGATCGATTCCCAGTCCTTAAACTCGATCGCTTTCGGGTCGAGGGCGCGGATGTAGTCGTAATAGCTCTTCGGCAGGAGCTGGAAGATGCGGCTGTACTTCAGGTCGTCGGTGAGGACCTGGTAGATTTCTTCGGCCGCCGGCCGGACGGCGGCCGGAGCGGCGAACTTCGGCAGGGCGAAACTGATGGCCGGCATGCCGTCCCGGATGACCATCTTAAATTCCTGCTGGGGCGAGAGGGCCGCAGCCGCCGCCAGGATCAGGGAGACGCTGACGAGAATTTTTTTGAATTTCATCGGGAGTGCTCGAATCGGAGATAGATGCCCAGGTATTCGTCTTCATAGCCGGGGGGCAGGGGACCGAAGCGGGCCGACTGCATGACCGCCCGCACGGCCGACTGGTCGAGGGTTTTCAGTCCGCTCGACTCCTTGATGTCGACGGTCGAGATCGACCCGTCCTTGTAGATCCGGAAGTAAACGTCGACATGGAAGGTGCCGCTGACGCCGGGGTCGACGCGCGACTTGAACCAGTTCGACTGGATCTTGTACTGGATCTCGCGGAGATAATACATATAAGGGAAATTGGAGATGCCGAGGTCGCCCGGAAATCCTCCGCCCCCGCCGCCTTCCCCCGACCCGCCGAGGCCGATGGTCAGGCCCGACCCCCCGCCGGTCTGGCCCGTCCCGGCGGCTTCACGGGCCGCTTCCTTCGCGGCCCGCGCGGCTTTCGCCTCGGGCTTGGCGATCGCGGCCTTCTTCTCCGTTTTCTTGGACGGTTCTTTTTTCGGTTTTTCGACCGGATAGCGCAGCTGTGATTTCGGCTCGTCCGGCTGGAGCTTCTGGAGGGTCGTCAGGTCCCGCAGGCTTTCCTTTTTGACTTCCGTCGCGCCCAATTCCGGGGCCGCAGCGGCCGTCGCGGCGCCGCCTCCTCCTCCGCCGGTTCCTCCCCCTCCTCCACTCGGCAGGTTCAGGGTGACGTAATGGATCATGCCTTTCCGGCTCGGCTTGGGCAGGCTCGGATTGACGATGATCACGAGAAGGAGGAGCGAATGGGCGAGCGCCGACAGCGCTATGGCCCTCTTGAAAGCCCCGTCGTGCGTCCCGGAATGAGGGGTCATCGGTCCTTGCGCTTGTCGGGCTCGAGGGGTTCGGTGATCAACGCCACGGTCTCGACGCCGATCTTCTTGGCGATGTCCATGATCTCGACGACGAAACCGTAGGGGAGCTCCCGGTCGGCCTGGAGGTAGACGATCTTCTTCGGCCGGGCGGCGAAATAGTTCTGGAGGCGGCCTTCGAGGAGATTGATATTGATCGCCGAGTTCTCGAAATAGATGTACTTGTCCTTGTCGACCGTCAGGCGCAGGCCGGGGTCGGCCGGCGCCGTGTCGGTCTCGGCCCGGGGCAGGTCGACGCCGATGCCCGTCTGCATCATCGGCGCGGTGACCATGAAGATGACGAGGAGGACGAGCATGACGTCGATGAAAGGGGTGACGTTGATCTCGGAGAGGGAGGTGCCGACCTCCCTCTTGGAGCGGATCGAAGGCAGCTTAGGGAGAACCATAGAGCCTCTCGGCGATGCTCAGGAGCTCGAGCGAAAAGTCCTCCATGTCGGTTATGAAATCCTTGATCCGGTGGAGGAAATAATTGTAGGCGATGACGGCCGGAATGGCCGCGACGAGGCCGACGGCCGTGGCGACCAGGGCTTCGGCGATGCCGGGCGCGACGGAGGCCAGGCTGGCCGAGCGGGTCAAGTTGATGTCGGTGAAGGAGCGGATGATCCCCCAGACCGTCCCGAAGAGCCCGATGAACGGCGAGACGCTGCCCGTCGTGGCCAGGAACGACATCAGCTTCTCCATCTTGGCCACTTCCGCGTTCGACGCCTTGGTCAGCGCCCGGCTGAGGTTGTCGAGGCTGGCCCCGTTGGGGGAGCCCTGCGGCGAGTTCTTGGCCAGGTAGGCCATTTCCTTGAACCCGGCCTGGAAGATGGAAGCCTGGGGGCAGGCCGGAAAGGTCTTGGCGGCCTCGCTGACCTCGGCCAGGTTCCGGCTTTTCTTGAAGATAGCCAGGAATTTCTGGGCTTGGCGGTCCGCCTTTTTCATGGCGTTCCGCTTGAAGAAGATGATCGTCCAGGAGAAAACGGAGAAAAACAGAAGGATGAGGAGGACGACTTGGACGACCGGGCTAGCGGTTTTGATGAGCTCGAAAATGTTCATAGGTATCCACCAAAAAGTAGCATAGGGGGTCGGCTAAGTCAAATGAAGGGGCTCGCTCGAAGCGTACGAACGCCCTTAATCCGGCGGTCTTAAGCGGCGAGATCGGGACATGGCCTTGCTCCCTCTCGGGTTTTTAACGCCGTTTCCTCGCCGCCCTTCTCGGCGGCTCAGAACTCGCTTCCCGGCTTCCTACTTACGGGAGTGCGCCGGGAAGCTCAGACATGCTTCGCCGGCCGGTTTCTTTCCGAACCGGTTCCCCTCGAAGGACGGCTCGAAAAGGCTAAACCCTCCATGGTCGCTTCAGCCATATCCCGATCTCGTCGCTTGGCTCGGCCAACGAGGAGAGCGTTCGTCCGCCTCTTCGCTCGCTGGAAAAAAAATACAAGGGAAGCGTCTCCGGTGCTAAAAATTCGCTTTATTTCGAAGACGCGAAAACACCTCTTCGTATTTATATCACCTCCCCTTCCCCTCCTGTAGCCAGGAGGGGCCCCGAAAAATGTACGCGTCTTCGCTGCAAGGGCGATGGGGGGAAGGCGCAGCGACCATAAGGAAATCTCGCCGCTGCGCTTCGATTTTTCCGGGAAGCCGCGTTTTACGGCTGGCGGAAATGCTAAAAAGAATACAAATCTGCATTGAGTAATAGAGAAAAAGTTTCTTTTGCATAAATTATCCGGCGAGCGAAGAAGCGGGCGAACGTTCTTTTCGGCAGATAATTGAAGGACGCGACGGCAGGGTTGGCCCTAAGGCGAGCATAGCGGAGGGTGCCCTGGCGAAGCCGTCTTCATACAGTAGCGAGCGAGAAACGGGCGAACGCTTAAATAGCGGGTGGCGCCGATCGGGCGCCCTGGAGTCCGAAGCGAATGGGACCCCCCGAAGGTGGGTGATGAGCGAGGACGACAGGGCTGATCGGCGACAGGACCCGCCGACGAGATAGGCGTTCGCTCGCTACGAGCGAGCCCTTTTAGCGGATGGAGGATTCGGTCTCGACGGTGAAAAACCTATAACCCTTGTATTGGATGGTCGTCGTCGCGCGCGTGAATTTCGTCTGCCCGCTGCCGTAGGCCTCTTCCGTGACATCCCGGCTCGGGAAGCGGACGCCGTTCTTTTCCGCCCCGAACTCCGTAAACGATTCGACGGCGGGAGGCATCTTGAGTTTTTCGGCGACGGCCAGGACCTCGCTGTAGCTCCCGAAGGAGGCGGGGTCCCAGTCGATCCGGAGGACGGCGCCGTCCTTGGCCTGGACCGAAGCGCGGCCGGAGAGTACTTTTCCGGCGAACTCCGCCTTGGGCGCGCAGGAGATGACGACGACCGGCTCGCCCTTGATCCTGTCGTCCTTGACGATCGCGTAGTCGTGCCGGGCCGCCGCGCTCTCGCCCAGGAGCTGCGAGGCGCCGAAAAGAATGTCCCGGAATTTGAAATGCTTCGTCTCCGGGACGGCGTCTTCACGCTTAATTTTTTCGCGGTTCTTTTCCAACAGGTCGCGGCGCTCCGTGACCTCGGTTCCCTTGCGGATGAACTGGTAATCGTAGAGGAAGGTCGTCGTGCGGAAGGAATCGACCGGCGCGGACATGACCTTCGTCGCGTGTTGGCCTCCCCAAGCCGTAAAACCAGGTTCGACGCGCGTCGCGGATGGCCCCGTAGCGCGGTTCACCTCCTCCTCGACGTATTCCGTGCAGATGAAGTCGAGGGCGGCCTTGTCGAGGCGGCGGCAGTAGTCCGCGGCTTTGGCGAGGATGCCGGCCAGCTTGGCCTCCGCCGCGGTTTGGCGGGCGGCCGCCGGAGCGAGCGGACTTAAAAGAAGGAAGCCCAGGATGATGGCGAGTTCTCTCATGGACGCCTCCTCGAGCGGGTCAGGCCAAAAGCCGGGTCAAGATCTCGACCGCGACCTCCTTGGCCATCTCTCCGCTCTCTTTCGTCGGTCCCACGCACGAGGGGCAGCCCTCGTGGCAGGGGCAGGCGGCGATCGTCTTCAGGGCGTAGTCGAGCAGGCGCTTGTCGAGGTCGAAGAGCGACGGGCTGAGCCCGATGCCGCCCGGATAGTTGTCGTAGATGAAGACGTTCGGCTCGAAATCGACATCGGCATAGACCGGGCCCTGGATCGGCTGGATTTTCGCGACGAGGTCCTTGGGCGGGATGGACTCGCCCGAGGCGTTGTCGCCGATCGAGACGCCGATGTCGTGGATGTCGCACATCAGGAAGAGGGGAGCGATGTGGTGGAGGATGTAGGACAGGCCGTAGAGGCCATTGATCTTCTGCTCCGGAGTGAAGGGGAGGTCCTGGAGGAGGGGCGCCGGGACCGTTACCCAGTAGGCCGTCGTGTGCATCTCGTTCTGGGGAAGGGTCAAGTCGCCCGCGCCGACGTTCTCCTGCGTGTGGAACTTGATCTTCTTGAATCCGACGACCTGTGTCGCGACGTGGACCTCGCCGTGGCTCGCCTCGAAGCGGTCGAGCCTTTTCCGGTCGAAGCGGTCGAGGACCTTGATTTTCGTGTAATCGATGGCGTCGGTGTAGTAATCGATGTCGGTCTTCTTGACGTAGGCCTTGCGCTGCTCGTAGTCGAGCTGCTCGACGAAGTACTGCTCGCCCTCGCAGATGTAGATCGCCTTGGGATGGAGCGTCGTCAGGGCGGCCGTGAAATCGACCTCGGCGATGACCTTGGCCGGGCCGGTCTGGTCGACGACGACGAAGTTGTCCGAGCTGATGCTGCGCAGGCTGACGGCGTCGGCCGGGTAGGCCTCGGACGTGTAGTGCCACTTGTCCCGGGAGTGGTGGAGGAGCTTCTCCTCCTCGAGGAACTTGAGGATCTCGCCGATCTCGGCCCGGCCGAACGTCTCCCCGTCGGTGAAGGGCAGCTCGAACGCGGCGCACTCGACGTGGTTGATAAGGATGGACGGATTGTCCGGATTGATGAGCGCTTTCTCGGGGCTCTTGGAGAAGAAGTAATCGGGGTTGTTGACGATGAACTGGTCGAGCGGCGCGCTCGAGGCGACCAGCACCGCGGCCGAGGAGCCGGTCTTGCGGCCGGCCCGGCCGGCCCGCTGCCAGGTGCTGGCGATGGAGCCGGGATAGCCGGCGAGCACGGCCACGTCGAGGGTGCCGATGTCGATCCCGAGCTCGAGGGCGTTCGTCGAGACGACGCCCAGGATCTTGCCCTCGCGCAGGCCTTTTTCGATCTCGCGCCGCTTGATCGGCAGGTAGCCGCCCCGGTAGCCGCGGACGAGGCCTTCGTCCTTGATGGTCTTTTCGATGTCCTCCTTGAGGTAGGTCAGGAGGACCTCGGTGATGAGACGGCTCTGGGCGAAGACGATGGTCTGGAGGTCGTTCTTGAGGAAGAGCGAGGCGACGCGGCGCGATTCGTTGACGTAGGAGCGGCGGATGCCCAGGAACTTGTTGACCACGGGCGGCGTGTAAAAGACGATGTATTTGTCGCCGCGGGGGGCGCCGTTGTCGTCGACGAGCGTCACGGGCTCCTCGATCATCCGTTCGGCCATCTCGACCGGGTTGGCGATCGTCGCCGTGCAGAGGATGAACTGGGGCGAGGCGCCGTAGAACTGGGCGATCCGCTTCAGGCGGCGGAGGACGTTGGCCAAGTGGCTGCCGAAGATCCCGCGGTAGTTGTGGAGCTCGTCGATGACGATGTATTTGAGGTTTTCGAAGAGCTTGATCCATTTCGTGTGGTGGGGCAGGATGCCGGCGTGGAGCATGTCGGGGTTGGTCAGGACGATATGGCCCCGGGCGCGGATGGCCTTGCGCGCGTCCTGGGGCGTGTCGCCGTCGTAGGTGAAGATCCGGATTTGCTCGGGCAGGAGCTTGATCGTCTCGTCGAGTTCGGCCCGCTGGTCGTTGGCCAGCGCCTTGGTCGGGAAGAGATAGAGCGCCCGGGCCGACGTGTTCTTGAGCATGGCGTCGAGGACGGGCAGGTTGTAGCAGAGGGTTTTTCCGGACGCCGTCGGCGTGACCACGACGGCGTTGCGGCCGCCCTGGATGGCCTCCCAGCAGGAATACTGGTGGGAATAGAGCCGTTCGAAGCCCTTCTCCCGCAGAGCCTTGACCAGGGCGGGATGGACCTCCCGCGGATAGTCCTTATAGCTCCCCTCCTGGGGAGGGAGGTGCTTGATCGTCCGCAGGGAGTCGGTCTTGAGGCTCAGGTCCCGAAGAAGCTCGAGGGATTTGAGGAGATTCTCTTGGCGGCCCATGGCAAGATTCATCCTACCAATAAACGCGGCGGCGGACAATGCCTCTTCCAACGAAATGTCATCTTGTCCTAGCCCCGCCTATCGCTTATAATAAGGGGTTATGCTCGACGAAATTGTCGTCAAGAAGGCGGCCCAGCACAATTTGAAGCGGATCGACGTCCGCCTGCCCCGCAACCGCCTGATCGTTGTCACCGGCCCGAGCGGCTCCGGGAAGTCGTCCCTCGCTTTCGACACGCTCTTCGCCGAGGGGCAGCGCCGCTACATCGAGTGCATGTCGGCGTACGCCCGCCAATACATGGAGATGATGGAGAAGCCCGAGGTCGAGTCCATCGAAGGGATCTCGCCCGCGATCTCCATCGACCAGAAGACGATCTCGGCCAATCCCCGCTCGACGGTCGGCACGGTGACGGAGATTTACGATCTCCTCCGCCTCCTCTTCGCCCGCGTCGGCGTCCCCCACTGCCCGGGCTGCGGCCGGCCCGTCAGCCCGCAGACCGCTGAACAGATTGTCCGCCGGATCGCCGAATCGGCGGCCGGCGAGAAAGTCAAGATTCTCGCCCCGGTGATCAAGGGCCGCAAGGGCGAATACCACAAGCTGTTCGACAGGCTGCTGCGGAAGGGCTTCGTCCAGATCCGTGTCGACGGCCGCTTCCGCGACCTCGACGGCCCCATCGTCCTCGAAAAGACGAAAAAGCACTCGGCCGAAGTCCTCGTCGACGAGATCCGCGTCGCGCCCCACGCCGAAAAGAGACTGCGGGAGGCCGTCGACCGGGCCCTGGCGATCGCTGAGGGCGAGGTTCTCCTCCTTCGGCAGAACGGCCTAGAGACGTATTACTCGCTCAAGCTCCTCTGCCCCTACTGCGACATCGGCCTTCCGGAGCTCGAGCCGCGCAATTTTTCGTTCAACAGCCCCTACGGGGCCTGCCCCCGCTGCAACGGGCTGGGCTATCTGACGGTCACGGACGAATGGGGCGAGATCGAGCTGACCGACGACGTCTGCCCGGCCTGCGGCGGCACGCGGCTCAAGGCCGAGAGCCTGTCGGTCAAGGTCGGAGGACAAAGCATCGCCGAGGTGAGCGCGATTCCCGCGGCCCGCCTGATCGAAGAGATCGCGGCCTTCCGGCATCCCCCGGCTCAGGAGGTCATCGCCTCGAAAATTCAGAAAGAGATTTTAACCCGCCTGGCGGTCATGGCCGAGCTCGGGCTGGCCTACCTTCACCTCAACAGGACCACCGGGTCTTTGTCCGGCGGCGAAGCCCAGAGGGTCCGGCTCGCGGCTCAGGTCGGAGCGCGCCTCCGCGGCATCCTCTATGTCCTCGACGAGCCGACGGTCGGCCTGCACCAGCGCGACAATGGCCGCCTCCTGACGCTCCTCCGCAAGATCCGCGACGACGGCAACTCCGTTCTCGTCGTCGAGCACGACGAACAGACCATCCGGGCCGCCGATTTCGTCCTCGACTTGGGACCGGGCGCGGGCGAACAGGGCGGATTCGTCGTGGCCGAGGGGCCGCTCGACCGGGTGCTCCAGTCGCCGGATTCGCTGACGGCCAAGTATCTGAAGAAAGAAGCGCGGATCGCCCTCCCCGCTGCGCGGCGGACGTCCAAGGAATGGCTGACGATCCTGAAGGCCCGCGAGCACAATCTCAAGGACATCGACGTTCGCATCCCCCTGGCCTGCATGACGGCCGTTACGGGGGTTTCCGGATCGGGCAAGAGCACGCTCGTTTACGATATCCTCTTCCGGAGCCTGCAGAATCTGCTCTACAACGCCAAGATCAGGGCCGGGGAACATCAGGCCATCGAGGGCGCGGACAGGATCGATAAGGTCATCAGCGTCGACCAGAAACCCATCGGCCGCACCCCGCGCTCCAATCCGTCGACCTACACGGGACTCTTCACCGACCTCCGGCAGCTCTTCGCCCGAACCCAGGAGGCTCAGGTCCGCGGCTATGGGGCGGGACGCTTCAGCTTCAACGTCGCCGGCGGCCGGTGCGAGGAATGCCGGGGGGCGGGCGTGAAGCGGGTGGAAATGCACTTCCTGCCCGACGTCTTCGTCACATGCGACCGCTGCGGCGGCATGCGCTACAACAAGGAGACGCTGGCGGTCCGCTACAAGGGGAAAAATATCGCCGATTTCCTGGCCATGACGGTGGACGAGGCCTACGAATACCTGAAGGCCCACCCGCGGCTCAAGCGGAAATTGTCGACCCTCAAGAAGGTCGGCCTGGGGTATATCCGCCTCGGCCAGCCGGCCCCGACCCTCTCGGGCGGCGAAGCCCAGCGGATCAAGCTGACCAAGGAGCTCAGCCGCCGGAACACCGGCGGGACGCTCTACCTGCTGGACGAACCGACCACAGGCCTCCATTTCGACGACGTCCGCAAGCTCCTCGATCTCCTCGACGACCTGGTCAAGCTGGGCAATACGGTCGTCATCATCGAGCACAACCTTGAAGTGATCAAGGTTTGCGATTATATTATCGACTTGGGTCCCGAAGGGGGCGAAGAAGGGGGGCGGATCGTGGCCGCGGGGACGCCCGAAGCCGTGGCCGCCTCCGATGCGTCCTATACGGGCCGGTATTTGAAATCGGCCCTGGAAGAAGGGTGATTCATCCGCCGATGCGAGCCGGCTCTTGAAAGGTCCGGACCGCTCTTCCGGATGAACGCAGGCGAGACGATATGGCTTTCAACGATATAGCCGGCAACGGACACGTCAAAAAGATCCTCCGGATCGCATTGCAGCGGCGGCGCCTTCCCAATTCCCTCCTCTTCTGCGGCCCCCAGGGCGTGGGGAAGCGGGAGACGGCCCTCGTTGTGGCCAAGGCCTTGAACTGCCTCCGGAAAACGGACGACTCCTGCGACGCCTGCGGCAACTGCCTGGCGATCGACAAGGGGGCCTTCGACCGGGACAAGCGCGCCTTTCCGGACCTCATCGAGATCTCTCCGGAGAAGGACATCATCAAGATCGAACAGATGCCGATCATCAAGGAGATGGCCTATTTGAAACCCATGATCGGCCGGAAACGGGTCTTCATCGTGGACGAGGCGGAGAAGATGAACGAGGAATCGGCGAATTCGATCTTGAAGGTCCTCGAAGAGCCCCCCGCCTTTTCGCACATCATCCTCCTCAGCGACAACCAGTCGTTCCTCCTGCCGACGATCAAGTCCCGCTGCCAGGTCTTGAACTTCCTTCCCGTCTCCAAGGAAGAGATCGAGCAAGCCCTCCGCGACCGCGGCTTCGAGGACGACCGGGCCCGGATCCTGGCCCTGCTTGTCCGGGGCAACCTGGAGCAGGCGCTGGACCTGGATTGGGACGAGATCCAGGCCCGGCGGAAGGACGCCTGGGACCTCTTTCTCTCCATGATCGGCCGGGAAGACGCGTCCCTCTTCCTCAGGCAATTCGCCTTCCAGAGGCGGAAGGATGTCGAAGACGACCTGGCTCAAATGCTCGAGCTCTTCGCCTCGTTCTGCCGCGATGCCCTGCTGATCAAGGAGGGCGGCCCGGCCGAGCTCCTGTTCAATCCCGACTACGAAGGTCCGCTCCGGGACAGCGAGCCTGCGATCAGCGCGGAACAGCCGCTCCGCTGGCTCGGGCTGATCGACGCCGCCCTGGCCAACCTGGACCGGAACTTGAACGTGAGCCTCCTTGTCAGCTCCTTTTATTCCCAAGCCTTAGGATGACACCATGCTTGATTTAGTCTGTGTGATCTCAGAGCGTACGGGCAAGATCTTCCGCGTCCGGAAGGGCGAAATCGACGTCCAGATGGGCGATCTCTGCCTCATCGAATCCGAATTCGGCGGCGAACTCGCGACCGTGGTCGATACGGCCAGCGACGTCTGCCGCCACATGAAGCGCGTCGAGGAGACGCCGAAAATCGTCCGCAAGGCGACCGAGGACGACATGCGCAAGTTCGACTGGCTCCTCGACAAGGAGAGGCGGGCGTTCGATATCTGCCTGCAGAGGATCAAGTCGCGGAACCTGCCCATGAAGCTGACCGCGGTGCGCTATTTCTTCAACGAGAAAAAGGGCGTCTTCTTCTACACGGCGGACGGGCGGGTCGATTTCCGCCAGCTCGTCAAGGACCTGGCCAAGGAACTCAAGATGCGGATCGAGATGCACCAGGTCGGGGTGCGCGACGAAGCGAAAATCATCGGCGGGCTGGGCGTCTGCGGCCGGCCGCTCTGCTGCGCGAGCTTCATGAAGACGTTCGAGCCCGTCACGATCCAGAAAGCGCGGAAACAGCAGATCGTCATCAACCCGACCAAGATCTCGGGGCTCTGCGGGCGGCTGATGTGCTGCCTGGCCTTCGAGGAGGAGAGCCGCGGCCGAATCTACTACGAAGACGAGAACCGGGCCATAGAAGATTAAAAGGACGCGCCGTGGGCGGCGCCGAAGGGGATGGGCCGGCGCTCGGTGCCACGGCGCGTTTTATCGGGGAAGAGGGATACGTCCTCCGTCAGTCGGTGATGCGGAATCCGGCTTTGGCCGAGGCGGCCAGCAAAGTCCCCTGGGCCGAATACGCTTTCACCTGCCATTGATACGATCCGGGCTTCATCCGGGCTCTCACCGGCTCCGGCAACGCGGCTTTGGTCGCCGCCGTGGCCGTTGACCAGAGCGTCTCCGGGCCCGACAGGGAGACTCGGTATTCCGCCGCCGCCCGGACCTCGTTCCATTCGAAGGCATCCGGCGCGCCCTTCACTTCGCCCAAAGGAGCGACGAGCGGCAGGGCTTCGCCGCGGACGGTTTCATCGCCCGAGGAGACGAGGTCGGGTGCCCGGTCGTGGAACTTGGGGAGCAGGAGAAGGGCGCCCAGCACGAGGACGGCAGCGGCCGCGGCGGCGGCCCAACGCTTCGGAACGAGAAAAGCCGCGAGCTTCCCGCCCGGGGCGGCCGTCTCTCGAGGCCGGCCGGCGGGGCTCTCGGCGAGTTCGGCTCCCCGCGCGCGGACGGCCTCGATGAGGTCGTTCCGTTCGGAGATTTTCCGGAAGCAGCGGGGGCAGTCGAAGTAGTGCGCTTCGACCTCTTCGGCCTCGCTTTCGGACAGGCGGCCTTTCAAATAACGGTCGATTCTTTCGTCGTCGGGACACGCGTTCATTTCGGTTCCCTGCGTTGATGCCTTACGAACATTTAGTCGCCGGCCCGCTGGGAAAATGGAAATCACCGTTTGAGGATTTTCTTGAGAAGCTTTTGCGCATAGTTCACCCGTTCGCTGACGCGGGCCGCCGTAATTCCCAAGGCCCGGCCCACCTCATCCCTATCAAGGTCTTTATAATAATAAAGATAAAGAACTTCGCGGTATTTCGCCGGGAGCTTTTTGAGGGCTGCGGCCAGGCGCTCGGCCCGCTCCGCTTCCTCGACCCGGGTCTGAGGGGCCGGCGGTGGAACGACCTCGGGCGCCCCTTTCAGGACCTTCGTTTTGAGGCGGATATAATCCACGATCCGGCGGCTGGTGATCGTGTAGATGTAGGTCCCGACCGACGATTCGCCGCGGAACTCTCCGGCTTTGATCTTTTCCACGGCCTGGAGCAGGATCTCGTCGACGACGTCCTCCCAATCCGGATTGCCGCCGCCGAGCGCTTTCTTGACCTTGAACCCGACGACAGGCTTGTAGCGGAGGATCATCTCCTCGAGGTCGACCGGCGCGGCCGAGCCCGGCTTCGGATTCCCGGCGTTCTCCCTTCTGTTCACGCTTGCCTCGGACGGCGGCAGATCGACGCCGTTAGACCGGCCGGCCTCATGGCCGGATCAGGACCGGCTATCCAGCACGTCCGCGACGATCTCCGCCGTGTGCCTGACCTTATATTTTTTATCGTTCCCGGCGAGCCCGGATTGGATCTGGAAAACGCAGCCGGGACAGTCCGTCGCGACGAGCGACGGCCCGCCCGCTTCGATCCGGCTTTTCTTGTCCTTCCAGAACGCGGCCGCGATCTCCGGATTCTTGACGGAGAACACGCCGCAGAATCCGCAGCAGGACGGGGGACCGCTCTCGACTTTGGGATTGAAGCCCAGGCTCTTGAGCAGCGTCAGGGGCTCGTCCTTGAGCTCCGCTTCGTTCACGTAATGGCAGGGGCGGTGGTAGAAGATTTCTCCCTGTCCGCCGGCCGCAGCCCCTTGGGGGAGAAATCCTCTGGCGATCATGAACTCGGAAAAATCGCTCACTTTATCGGCCCAGGCCGCGGCGGCCGGGTCGAGCTCGGGATAGAGCTTCTTGAGGATGGAGCGGCCGGTCGGACAAACGGTCAGGATATGGTCGGGCCGCTCCCGTTTAAAAGAGCGAAGGTTCGCCCGCATCATCGTCCCCACGGCTTCGGCGTCGCCGAGATGATGGCTGGGCGCGCCGCAGCACGCCTGGTCGGCCGGGCAGACGACGTCGAAGCCGAAACGGCCGAGGACGCTGATGACGCTCTCGCGGATGCGGGGGAAGAAGAACTTGACGAGGCAGCCCTGGAACAGATAGATCTTCTCGCCTCGCGCGGCTCCCGCCTCCGCGCCCGCTCCCGAACCGACCGGCTTCGTCTCCGGCCGCAAGGCGGGAAAGTGCTTCCCCTTGGCCCAGGAGAACGGCAGTCTTCGGAAATGACCGTTCTTCTGCCAGATCTTCTGCACGGCGGCCAATGCTCTTGTCGCGGCCTCTATTACGGCTTTCCTCTTAAAAGCGCCGGAGAGGACCTTTTCGCCAAGGCCCGGCCCTTTCCAGGCCTTGAGCTTGAGGAGCATCTGACTTGTCGGGATGCCGACGGGACAGAACGCCTCGCATTTCTTACAATCGGCGCACAGGTCGAGGAGCGCGTCGATGTCTTCCGGCGAGCGCGTGGCGGCGGTGAGGAGAAGGCCGATCCCCCCCGGATAAACCGGCCCTCCGAAGACGTGGCCTCCGACGGCCCGGAAGACCGGGCACTGAAGCATGCACCCGCCGCACTTCAGGCAGTAGAGGATCTCCGCGAAGTCCTCGTCGAGGGAGATGTCCAGCCGGCCGTTGTCCAGGATGACGATATGCAGTTCCTCCGGGCCGTGGACGCCCGTGACGAGCTCCTTCTCGATATCCGTCGTCTTCGACGGCCCCGTGATGAACGAGACGTAGGACGTCATCTTGAGTCCGGAGGAGCCGGTGATGAGCGCTTTGAGGAGCGTCGTCGCCTGCTCCATCGTCTCGACGAATTTCTCGGCCGTGACGAGGGCGATGTGGACGGGGGGAAGCGTCGTCACGAGACGGGCGTTGCCTTCGTTGCTGACGAGGACGAGGGTGCCCGATTCGGCCACGGCCAGGTTCGCGCCCGAGATGCCCGCGTCCGCTTCGAGGAAAACCGTGCGCAGCTCCTGCCGGGCGGCCTTGACCAGCTCCGGGATGTCGGGCGGGACGGGCCGGCCGAGGCGCTTGGACAAGAGCGCGGCAACCTCTTCCTTGGTCTTGTGGAGGGCGGGCGCGGTGATGTGGGACGGCCGTTCCCCGGCGAGCTGGACGATCCATTCCCCCAAGTCGGTCTCGACGACGGTGTAGCCTTTCGCCTCGAGAAAGGAATTCAGCCCGATCTCTTCGCTGACCATGGATTTGGACTTGGCGACGAGCCGGGCCTTTTTTTCGCGGAGGATGGCGTCGACCGCGGCGAGCGCCTCGCCCGGGGTCGAGCAGACATGGACCTTGGCCCCGGCCTGGCCGGCTTCCTTGGTGAACCGCTCGATCAAGGCCCCGAGCCGCGGGACACAGGCTTCGCGGACCGCGCGGGCGCCGGCCTTGATTTCGTCCCAGGGGATCTCCGCACTCGTCTTGGTGAACTTGGCGAAGTGGCTGGCCCCGGCTTTTTGGAGGGCCGACTGGAGGTTCTTGTTGCGCAGGGCGCGCCGCGCTTCCCGCTTTTTCGATCGTCCGAACACCGCTCAGTCCTCCCGGACCTTCTTCTTCGACTGCTCCATCCACTGCTTGATGTCGACCTGGATCTCGCGCGGCTTGCTCCCTTCCGACGGGCCGAGGATCCCTTCCTGCTCCATCTGATCGATGATGCGCGAGGCCCGGGCGTAGCCGAGCTTGAGCTTGCGCTGGAGATAGGACGCCGAGGCCTGGCCCGTATGGAGGATGAGCTTGACGGCCTCCTCGTAAAGCTCGTCCTTCTCTCCCAGCTCGCCCCATTCCTGGGGGCCGGTGCTCTTGAGGACGTTGAGGAGGCGGTCGTCGTAGTCCGGCGAGCGCTGCTCCTTGACGAACTTGACCAGGCGCCGGATCTCGGGGATCGAAACGTAAGAGCAGTGGAGCCGCTGCAGGCGCGGGTAGTTCGGCGGCATGAACAGCATGTCGCCCATCCCCAGGAGCTTGTCGGCGCCGCCCGTGTCGAGAATGACCCGGGAATCGATCTTGGAAGGGACGCGGAAGGCGATGCGGCTGGCAAAATTGTTCTTGATCGTGCCGGTGATGACGTCGATCGACGGCCTCTGGGTGGCCAGGACGAGATGGATGCCGACGGCGCGGGCGAGCTGGGCCAAGCGGGCGATGGCGTAGTCCACGTCCTGGGCGCTGACCATCATCAGCTCGGCCAGCTCGTCGATGATGATGACGATATAGGGAAGGGGCCGGAGCTCGTCCCGTTCCTGGTCGGTCAGGCGGCCTTTCTTCTCCTTCAGGATCTGGGCGATCTGGTGATTGTATTGCTCGATGTTGCGGACCTTGTGGGCGCTGAGGAGATGGTAGCGCTGCTCCATCCGCTTGACGGCGTCCATGAGGATGACGCCGGCTTTCTTGGAATCGTTGACGACCGGGCTGAGCAGATGGGGGATGCCGTCGTAGAGGGTGAACTCGAGCCGTTTGGGGTCGATGAGGATGAGCTTGACTTCGTCGGGCGTGGCCTTGTAGAGGATGCTCGCGATCAAGGCGTTGAGGCAGACGCTCTTGCCCGTGCCGGTCGCGCCGGCGATGAGCAGATGGGGCATGACGCCGAGGTCGGTCACGTAGACCTCGTCGTGGACGGTCTTGCCGAGGGCGAAGGTCAGCTTGGAGGGCGACGATTGGAAATTGTCCGATTCGATGATATCCCGAAGCTTGATGAGCTCGCGCTTGTTGTTGGGGATCTCGACACCCAGAGACGATTTGCCCGGGATGCGCTGGATCCGGACGGACTCCGCCTTCAGGGCCAGCGACAGGTCCTCGGACAGGTTGGCCACCTGGCTGATCTTGACGCCGGGATTGGGATAGAACTCGTAGGTCGTGATGACCGGGCCGGGGTGGTATTCCTTCACTTCCCCTTCGACCTTGAATTCGCGGAGCTTCTCTTCGATGAGCCGTTTCTTCTCGAGCAGTTCGTTCTTGTCGATCTTCTCGGCCGGCTTGCCCGCGTCGAGAATGTGGATGGGCGGAAAGTCGTAGTCGCCCGTGACGGGGAAGAGCAGCGGCTCGTCGTCGACCTTCGGCGGCTTGATGGTCGGCGGTTTGACCGGGCCGGACTTCAAACCCTTGAGCTTCGGAGGGGCGGGTTCGGTCTTGGCCTCGGCTTTGGGCGGGGCCGGCGGCCCTTCGTCCTCCTCCGCCTCCTCGCTTTCTTCCTCCTCTCCTTTCCGGCGCCGGCTTTTTTTCGGCTCTTTCGCTTGCGCCGGCTCCTTGGGCCGGCGGGGCTCGAAGACCCTGATCTTGACGTCCTTCGCGGCGAAGGTGAACATCTTGGCGACGGTCTGGAAAAGCTTCCTAAACGAGACGGTCGTGGTGAAGATGAGGAAAAGCGAGGCGGCCGCCAGAAGGAAGATGAGCGTTCCGGTGCTGTTCAGGAAGGAATGGAGGAAGGAGTTCAGCAGGTCTCCGAGGAGACCGCCGACCTGTAGCTTCGTCCCGCGCCAGGGGACGCTCTGAAAGAAGAGGATGAGGAGGGGGCAGAGGATGAGAAAAACCAAGGCGAATACGGCCGTTTTTCGGAGGAGGTGCTTTTTTTCTCCGACCAAGACGGCCTTCAGCCCAAGATAGCCCATCATGAACGGCAAAAGAAACGCCGTGAAGCCGAAGACCTGAAGGATGACGTCGGCCAGCCAGGCTCCCACCTTGCCGGCGTAGTTATGGACTTTATGCCCGGCCGAGACGGCGCTGAAGAGAGACGGGTCGGCGGGGTCGTAGCTGATCAGGCTGAGGAGGAGGAAGGCGGCGAGAAAGAGGAGGAGGACGCCGGCGATCTCCGCCGTGATGACCCGGCTCCTGGATTTCGGCCGGGCGGCCGGTGCCGCGGGCCGCTTTTTGACTTTGCTCATTGGCCGAAATTATAGCATATTTAGAAAAATGGCGTTTGACTTCGCGCGGCGGGCGGTGCTATAAAAAGAACGACGTGATGAGCCGAAACGCGCGCAAATCGATAGGGGCGGCCGTTCTCTTCGCGGCGCTCGCCGTCTCAGGCTTCGGCCAGACCACGGCGAAGGATCAAGGGACCTTCGAATTCTATTACGGCAAATACGACATCAAGGACGCCCGGTTCACCGATGTCTATAAAACGGGCGGCTCGATCCAGGGCATCGGCCTTTCGTCGGCCCTCGCCTACGGCTTCGACTTCTATTCCGAGATCAAGGCGTTTTACAAGACCGGCGCCCTGACCTACACCCAGGAAAAGACGACGTTCCTTCTCCTCCCCCTGTCCTTCGGGCTTCGCTATGTCCTTCCCGCGGGCATTCTCAGGCCGTATGCCGGAGGGGGGATGGATTTTTATTTTTATTATGAGAACAATCCGATCGCCACGACCTTGAACGTGGCCACCGGATACCATCTGACGGGCGGCCTCTACCTCCTCTTCGGGAAAAACTCCCCGATCCGCTTGAACGGCAAGGTCACGTACACCCGCGTCAGAGCGACGGAGGAAGGGGTATCGATCCAGCTCGGCGGCCTCGAATACGGCGCCGGGATCGCCATCGTCTTCTAAGCGTCTTCCCGCCTCCCTCCCCGGCGCCGGCCGGCGGCTTACCTCAGGCCCGCGCTTTCTGGAAATATTCGAACAGCGCCGTAAATTGGGCGATGGTCACTTGTTCGGGCCGTTTCTTCCGTTCGAATCCGAGCTCGGCGGCGGCGGCTTCCGCGCGAGCCGCGGGCACGCCCGCCGCGGCCAGGTTGTTCAGCAGGGTTTTGCGCCGTTGTTTGAAACAACCCTGAAGGAACCTGAGGAACGTCCGCTCGTCGGAGACGGGATGGAGAAGAACCGCCCGCCTCTCGAGCGCGACCAGCGCGGATTCGACGCGCGGCGGCGGAGAGAACGAGCCGGGGTGGACCGTCAAGGCGATCGACGCCGAAAAATGGAGCTGGAGCAGGATCGAGAGCGGGGCATAGCTCTTCGACCCGGGCCGGGCGCAGACCCTCGCGGCCACTTCCTTCTGGACGAGGAAAACGCATTTGTGGAACGCCGCTCTCTCTTCGATGACCTTGAACAGCAAAGGCGAGGAGATGGAATAGGGCAAATTCCCGGCGAGCTTGGTTCTCTCCGGCGGGCTGCCCGCGGCCGAAGCCAGCTTCATGAAATCCAGGTTGAGAACGTCCCCGGGAATGATCGTGAGGTTGCGAAGGCCGCGGGCTTCGAGGAAAGGGATGAGCGCCGCGTCTTTTTCGATCGCCAGAACGCTCCCGGCTTTTTCGGCGAGAAGAAAGGTCAGCGCTCCCCGGCCCGCTCCGATCTCGATGACGAGGTCGTCCGGCCCGGGGTCGATCGTCCGGACGATTTTTTCCAACACCCCCGGGCTCCGCAGGAAGTGCTGGCCGAGGATCCGTCTTCGCCTTCCCTGCCGTTTTTTCATGACCCCCCTCGGAGCGCGCTTCATCTTACTTCGCGGCGAGGATCTTCTCCCGCTCCCTTAGAGCCAGCCGTTGGTCCTGTACCAGGAGACGGTCGCCGCCATTCCTTGTTGAAAATCCCAGGCCGGCGCGAAATCGAGCTCGCGGACGGCTTTGGCGATGTCCAAAGGCTTCGGATGGATGAAAAAGCCCAAGCGCGAGGGATTGAGCGGCGCTTCCCTCCCGAATAGGGAAAAGACTTTCCCCAATCCCCAAGCGGCCGCTCTCGTCGGTCCGGCGGGCAGGGATAGCCGCGGCGGAATCGTGCCGGCGGCCGCGGCAATGACCTCGATCATGCGCCTGACGGTCAGGACTTCGCCCCCGGCGACGTGGTAGATTTCTCCGGGCCGGCCTTTGTCCGCGGCCGCCAGGACGCCGGCGACGAGGTCGTCGATATACACGGGCGTTTGAAGAGTCGTTCCCCCGGAGACGAGAATGAGCCGGCGGCGGGCGGCGGCGCGGATGAGCTTAAATGTCCTCCGGTCGCCGGGGCCGTAGGCCCATCCGGGCCGGACGACGGTGACATTCTGGCCGGCGGCCGCGGCTTCGAGGGCGGTCTTTTCCCCCTCGAGCTTCGACGCGTCATAGACGTCGCGCGGGTCGGGTGGATAGGCCTCGTCCGCGACCTCGCCTTTTTTGACGTGTCCGAGGACGCCGGCCGAGCTGAAATGGACGATGCGCCCGACCCCGTTTTCCCGAGCGGCCCGAAGAACCGTTTTCGTTCCTTCGGCGTTGATCTCGAAAAAGCGGCGGGCGCCGATCCGCGACGCGCCGAGGGCCGAAGCCAGATGGAAGAGGACGTCGACGCCCCGCAGAGACGCTTTCAGCAGGTCGAAATCCCCGATGTCGCCCGAGACGGCCTCGATGGCTTCGGGCTGGCCGACGGGGTTCGTATGGACGAGGACCCGGACGTTCCATCCGTCGCGGACAAGCCGGGAGGATAAATGTCCGCCGATGAATCCCGACGCCCCGGTGATGAACGCGCGCATGGATCAGGTTCGCGCTGCGGGCTCCCGGCCCGAGGCTTTGACCAAGGTCATCCGGATTTTTTCGAGGTATTTCACATAGACGTATTCGCGCTCGGCCAGCCGAGCCGCTTTCCGCGCCCGCGCCCGGGCTTCCTCGGAATCGAGGGCAAACGCCATCCCTTCGGCGAATGCCCGGGGATCGGGAGCGGCGAGGACCGAGAGCGTGTCGTCGAGGACTTGGGTGTGCGTCCACAGATTGGTGGCGACGAGGGGCTTTCCGGACTTGAGGAAGGAATAGATCTTCAGCGGCGTGTTCGTTCCCGAGGTCCGCGGCGAGACGAGGACGTCGCACAGGCCGATGTAGAGGGGGACCTGCTGCGGCGGGACCTTCTCGACGAAGACGACGCGGTCGCCGACGCCGAGTTCTCGCGCCTTGGCCCGCATCGCGTCGTGCTCGGGCTTCGACCCGCCCACGATCAGCAGGACGGCCCCGGCGCGGACCCGGGCGAAGGCCTCGACGAGAAGCGGGATGCCCTGATACGGCTCGAAATTACCGGCGTAAAGGACGATCTTCTCGCCGTGCGGCGCGATCTCGGCCCTCCGTTTCGCGACGGCCTCCGCGGACGGCGTCCCGGCCCCGAAGTCGTTGAAATCGATGAAATTCTCGAGGAGCAGGGCTTTCCCCCCGAATCCCCTTCGCTGGACATATTCGAAGAGGTCGCGGCAGATGACGATCACGGCTCCGGAGTTCTTCAGGACGAACTTCTCCAGCTGGAGGAAGACGGCCTTCAACAGCTTCGATTTGGAAAAATCGAAGTTCTCCAGCTGTTGCGGGAGGCTCGAGTGCATGTCATAGACGTGGGGCGTATGGAAGAGCTTTCCGAGAACGGCGCCGAACCAGCCCGCTTCCTCGTGGGAAAAGATGAGGTCGTAGCGGGCCGCAATCAGGCTCACGAAGGCCCGGGCGAGGAGGAGCGCGTCGAAGGGGAGCTTGGCCAAAGACGGCCCGATCTTGATGGCCCGGATATGCAGCGGATTCGCCACGCGGCGGATGGTCAGGCCTTCCAGGGGGACGTCTCCGCCGAGGGGATAGGTCAGGAGGTCCGTCCGGTGGCCGAGGTCGGACAGGGCTTTGAGCCGGAAATAGACGCTGATCGGCGTTCCCCGCGGCTGGAAAAACGGCTCGGGGGCGAGCATGAGGATTTTCATGGAGGCCGCGCTCAGGCTTTTTCGTCCGAATCCGCGTCGATCACGTCGCGGACGACGTAGATCGTCTTTTCTACCGATTCGTGGTAGGCCCGGACCATGATCTCTCCCAGCAGGCCCATCGTGATGAACTGGATGCCGACGACGATGAGCAGGACGGCGAGCAGCAGGAGCGGGCGGTTGGCGATGCTCTGCCTCAGGACGAGCCGCTGATAGGACATGATGCCGCCCATGATCACGCCGATGAAGCCGGAGATCAGGCCGAACAGGCCGAAGATCTGGAGGGGGCGCGTCGAATAGCTCAGGAGGAACTTGACGGTCAGCAGGTCGAGGACGACCCGGACCGACTTGGAGAGGTTGTATTTGGACTTGCCGTGCACGCGCGGGCGGTGATTCACCGGGATCTCGGCGATGGCGGTCCCCGAGGTGCTGGCGATCGCCGGAATGAAGCGGTGCATCTCGCCGTAGAGCTTGATGTGCTTGACGATGTCCCCCCGGAAGGCCTTGAGGGTGCAGCCGTAGTCGTGGAGCCTGACTTTCGTCACCTTGGAGATGATCCAGTTGGCAATTCTCGAGGGAAGGCGGCGGGAGACGAGCTTGTCCTTGCGCTTGATCCTCCAGCCGCAGACGATGTCGTAGCCTTCCCTGATCTTCGCCACGAGGAGCGGAGCGTCGGCCGGGTCGTTCTGGAGGTCTCCGTCAAGCGTCACGATGATGTCGCCCCGGGCGTAGTCGAAACCCGCCGACAGGGCGGCCGTCTGCCCAAAATTCCGGCGGAGGCGGATGATCTTGACCCGGGAGTCTCCGGCCTGGATCTTCCTGAGCGCCGGGAAGGACCCGTCCGTACTGCCGTCGTCGATGAAAACGACTTCGAAGGAGCCGCCGAGGGCGTTTCCGGCGGCGACAATCTCTTCATAGAGGAGAGGGACGTTTTCCTCTTCGTTGAAGACGGGAATCACGAAGGAAACGTCTTTGTTCGGCCGGGTGGTCATCGCCGCCAATATATCATAAAGAAAAAATGGAAAAAAGGACGTTCATTTCTTGTTGACGTAGCCCAGGGAGCGGAGCATATCCTCGTCTTTCTTGTCCGTTTTAAAGGCAATTTTGGTCTTGAGGACGTCCCGCGCCGCGGCCTCGAGCTTACGGACCAACGCGGCGGCCTCCGGAGGCAAGCCTTCGTCCGGGAGAAGCCCCTCGGATTCCGGCCGGCCTTCGGCCAGGCGATAGGCTTCGGTCTGACCCGTTTCCGGAGTGAAAATCACATGCCAGGGATAGGCCAGGAGGGCGAATTTGTCGCGCGCGGCCTCGGGTTTGTAGGTCTCTTCGAAGATTTCCAAACGAGCTCCGCGCGGCAGCCGGCCCAAGTCCCTACCCTGATAGCCCGACGGGATTTTGAAGCCCGCCAGGCTTGCGATCGTCGGCGCGACGTCGAGCAGCGTGACAGGCTCCTCGCGGACCTCGGCCGTGCGCGGCGCTGTTGGATTGGCGAGGATGAGGGGAACCCTCATGTAGACGTCTTCGAGAAAGTGGATGTGCCCGACATAAGGAGCTCCGTCCGGAGTCCGGTATTCCCCCAGACCCTCGCCGTGGTCGCCGACGGCCAGGATCGCGGTGGTCTCCAGAAGGCCGAGCTCCTCGAGCTTGGCCCAAAGCTTTCCGATTTCCGCGTCCATGTATTCGACTTCCCGGCGGTACGCCTGCCGCGTCTCGGGGTCGATCGGGAGAAGGAGCTTGCCCCGGAACGTCAGGCCGACCCGGACGGGCGGTCCGGGATTGGAAACGACGATGGACGCGGTCCGTTTGGCGAAGACGACGCCGTCGTCCTTCCTCCGGTGCCAGTTCGGGTCGTCCTGGAATGTCAATCCGGACCCGGCCGCATGCTGGAATTCGAATAGGTCGAACCGGGCTTCATAAGGCGTCTCGCTGGCTTCGTTCCGGACTTCGAACCGGATTTCATTGCGCCCCGTCTTCAAGGGCAGTTGAGCAGCGTTGACCGTATAACGACTCAGACAGTATGAGCCGACCCTGGCCCCGTTCACGTAAAGATCCAGGTCATCGGGCGTGCCGGGAGGAGCATACGGCTCGTGCGGGTCGGAGTAGTGGACCCAGGCGAAGAACGGCCCGTCCTTGTGGGCTTCCAGCCAGGGGAACAAGCGCCGGTTGACCTCCTCGGCGGAGAGATACCAGCGGTCCGGCGGGAAATCGTCCATGTACGCGGCGAATCCCCGGCCCAAGCCGAACGAGGCCCGGACGACCCCGAGGGAGACGACGCCGGCGGTGGCGAAGCCGCGCTTCTCGAACAGGGCAGGGAGCGGAGGAGGGTCTTCGCGGCCCAGAAAGACCTGGCCGTTGTTGTAGTTCCGAAGCAGATGAGGCGGCCGGGAGTAGAGGATCGAGGCGTGGGCGGGCAGGGTGATGGGGATCAGGCTGTACGCGTTTTTGAACAGCGTTCCCCGGCGGGCCAGGGCATCGAGGTTCGGGGTGAGGGCGTTTCCCGGCGCGATCGCCCCGACATGGTCGGCCCGCAGCGTGTCCAGGGTCACGAGGAGGACATTGCGCGGCGCCGCTTTCGGCCGGCAGCCCGGCAGGAGGAGCGCCGCCAGGGACAGGCCCGCCGCCAAGAATCGCGTTGGATATTTCATCGGAAGGACCTTCATTATTCGGGACTCTTGGCGAAATGTCAAAAATCCGGGCCGCGGGCCGGCGTCCGTTTTCTCTGGATCAGAACAGCGTGTAAATGAACGGCCCGAGCGCCGAGCTCTGGGAGAAGATCAGGATGAACCCGATCAGAAAGAGGACGACGACGACGGGGATCAGCCACCAGCGCTTGTTGCGCCAGAGATACTGGAACAATTCGCCGGCGATGCCCGCTTTGGAAAAGAAATTCTTGAACGCTCCCATGTTCCCCTCGATCCGGATCCTATTTTCGGACGACGTAATTCTCCATGACGAGAACGTCGATGCCGCTCTTGCTGAAGGTGGAATACGCGTTGGCCGGCGTCGTGACGATCGGCTCGCCTCTCAGGTTGTAGGACGTGTTCAGGAGGACCGGCACGCCCGTGGCCCGGCCGAATTTCTCGACGATCTTGTAATAGCGCGGATTCCATTCCTCGCGGACCGTCTGCAAGCGGCCCGTCCCCATGTGGTTGACGGCGCCGACCTGGCCGGCCTTGTCGTCCTTGAGCGGAAGGACGAGAAGCATGTAGCGGGACGGATACTGGCGGGCGGTGTTCCGGCCCTTGAAGAATTCGTCCGCCCGTTCTTCCAGGATGACGGGGGCGAACGGCCGGAACGGCTCGCGGAATTTGATCTTGATGTTGACGGTGTCCTTCATCAGCTCGCTGCGCGGGTCGGCCAGGATGCTCCGGTTGCCGAGCGCCCGCGGTCCCCATTCGAAGCGCCCCTGATACCAGCCGACGACTTTTCCTCCGACGAGGTCCTCGACGAGGCGGTCCAGGAGCTTGTCGTCGTCGGCGTACTTTTCATAAGGGATGTTCTGGCCGTCCAGGAACGACTGGATGTCGTTCCCGGAATAGGCCTTGCCCCAATAGGCGTGCTCCAGGGTGAAGCTTCGCGGCTTGCCGAGGAGGGCGTGATGGACATGGAGCGCCGCTCCGAGCGCCGCGCCGCTGTCGCCCGCCGCCGGCTGGATGAAGAGGTCTTCGAAGGGCGTCTCGTTGAGGATCCGCCCGTTGGCGACGGAATTGAGGGCGACGCCGCCGGCCATGCAGAGCTTCGTGAGGCCGGTCCGCTTGTGCAGGTCCCGGGCCAGCTTCAGGATGATCTCCTCGGTGACCTTCTGGATGCTCGCCGCGACATCGGCGTAGTGCTCGTTGAGCCGGCACTGCTCGTCGAAATCCGCCGGCCTTTCGCCGAAATAGGACGGGAAGCGCGTTTGGGAGGTGAAGAAGTGCATCTTGGGGTCGCGCGGCGGGCCGAACAGGTCGATGAACTTGGCGTTGAACGTCCTCTCGTCCGAATAATGGTAGGAAAAATAGTCCATGTTCATCCGGAACGACCCGTCGTCGGAAACCCGAAGGAGATGGTCGGTGATCCTGTCCATGTAGCGGGGCACGCCGTAGGGGGCCATGCCCATGACCTTGTATTCGCCCTCGTTCACCTGAAATCCGAGGAAGGCCGTAAAGGCGCTGTAGAGCAAGCCGAGCGAATGGGGGAAGCGGATTTCCTGCGTCAGGGAGATGGCGTTGCCCTTGGCCGTGCCCGCGGACGCCGTCGTCCACTCGCCGACGCCGTCGAGAGTCAGGATGGCCGCCTCTTCGAACGGCGAAGGATAGAACGCGCTGGCGGCATGGGACAGATGATGGTCTTCGAACAGAATCTTGTCGGGGGAGATCCCGAGCTTCGTCTGGATGATGCTCTTCATCCAGAGCTTGTCGCCGAGCCAGTGGATCATGGCCCCGCCGAACATCCGCCAGGTCCGCGGGAAGCCCTGGAAGGATGTCATCAGGATGCGGTCGAACTTGGCGAAGGGCTTTTCGTAGAAGACGACGTAGTCCAGGTCTTGAGCGGTGATTCCGGCTTCCTCCAGGCAGAATTGGATGGACCGCTCCGGGAAGTCGAAATCGTGCTTGATCCGGCTGAACCGCTCTTCCTCGGCCGCGGCGACCAGGGCGCCGTCCCGCAGGAGCGCCGCCGCCGAATCATGGTAGAAACAGGACAGCCCGAGGATATGCATCAGGACTGCCTCTTGAAGAGCTCGAGGTCCGGGGCGATCTTCGGTTTCTCCGCCCAGTGCGAATCCCGGACGGGTCCCTTGATCTTCAGGGGGTCCGAGAAGAGGCTGACGGCCAGGCCTATGGGCAGGAAGACGACGAGGAAGATCATCCCGAGGAGGATCTGGCTTTGAAACGCGCCGACTTTCGTCGAAAACTCACGGAAAGCCTTCCATCTCTTGTATTCGCCGTGTTTCTTGACGTGGACGGGTTCTACGGCCGACCCCCGGCCGTCGGCGGCCGAGCCCTTGAGGACGGTGACGACCCAACCCAGCAGGAAGCCGGCGACGACCCAGATCCCGAAGAGGATCCACTTGCTGAATTCGACCTGGCTCCGGGTGTAGATGATGCCCGCCCACATCAGGAGGACCAGGAGGACGTCCAGGGTTACGGGCTTCCGCCCGCCGGCTTTTCCCGATTTGAGGACGACTCCCAGGGAATAGCCGACGAGCGAGAGCAGCAAAACGGCGAGAGAGGCCAGAAAACGCACGGAATTTCACTCCATGAAAAACGCTATCCTAGCATAGAGCCCCCGTTTTATCAAGGCGGACGGGGCGGAGTCAGCCGCCGGGATCCGCCGTTGGACAGGCGGCGCGTTTCCGTCTACAATAGCCGAACCGAACCATGACCGACAGATGGAGATATTACCGGCGGCTCCTGGCCGTTTACCGGAGCTACAAGAAGCGGCGGACGCGGCTGAGCTACCTTCCGATCCGCCTCTGGATCGAGCCGACGAGCGTCTGCAACCTCCGCTGCGTCATGTGTCCGAACAAGGATCTCGAAAAACCCCAGAAGGGCTTCATGGATCTCTCCCTGTTCAAGAAGGTCGTCGACGAAGCCGCCCGTTTCGCCTTCGACGTCAACCTCCACCACCGCGGAGAATCCCTCCTCCATCCGGATTTCGTCGAGATGATCGCCTACGCCCATGCGGCCGGCCTCGTCACGCGCTTCCATACGAACGGAACGCTGCTCGACGAAGACAAAGCCCGGCGCTTGATCGCGGCCGGCCTCGACCAATTCGCTTTTTCCTTCGACGGCTTCGACGCGCCGACGTACGAGCGGATCCGGGTCAACGCGAATTTCGAAAAGACGGTCGGCCATATCCGCCGCTTCCTCGAGATCAAGAAGGAGCTCGGCGCGAGGAAACCCGTGACCGTGATCGAGCTGATCAATCAGCCCGGCCTGCGGGAGAGCGCGGCGAGGTCGCGGGCGGCGTTCGAGGAGCGGTTTGCGGGCCTTCCCCTGGACAAGATTTTCGTCAAGGAGCCGCACAACTGGGCCGGGGAGACCGGCGAGGTCCGGGACCGGACGACCTACGCGCCCTGCACGTTTCTCTGGCAGGCCCTGGTCGTCTTCTGGGACGGCGAGGTCCTGCCCTGCACCCAGGATTTCTTCGGCTATTACCCGCTCGGAAACGTCAGGAACGCGACGCTCGCGGAGGTCTGGAACGGCGAGAGGATGATCGCCCTGAGGGAAAAGCTCGTCCGCGGAGCGATTTCCGACCTCAAGACGTGCGGCCAATGCGACCGCGTCTGGCGCAAACAGATCTTCGGGATCCCCAGGGAATACCTGGGGCGGGCCCTCCTCAAAAAGCTGGAGTAAAATCCGGGCGCCGGCAGGGGCGCGGCGACGGCGGGCTCGACGTCAGGTTTTTTCGGTCTCGGCGAACTTCCGCCGATCGTGGATCCTCAAGGCGCGGCTTCCGACGGCGTAGGTGTATTCCGGCAGGGGCGCGGCGACCACGGCTCCCGCGCCGACGACGCTCCCCCGTCCGATCGTCACGCCGTCGAGGACGATGACCCCCGCTCCGAGCCAGACGTCTTCGCCGACCTTGATCCCGCCCTTGGCCAGCGAAGGCTGGAACATGATCGGCGTCGACGTGTCGGTGATGTTGTGGTTGCCGCCGGCTACGAGATAGCACTCGCCGGCGAGAAAAGAATATTTTCCCAGTCGGATCTCGGTTTCGCTGAGGAGGCTGCAGTTGGCCGAGATGTTGGCGTAGTCGTCCAGGATGATCGAGCCTTCCTTGCAGCTCAGCGTCGTATTGCGCCCGATGTAGGCGTTCGACCCGACGCGGATGCCTTCGTTCGCCTCGCCTTTGGCGTCCAGGACGACGTTGTCGTCGATGAAGGAGTTGTCGCCGATCGAGATCTTGTGCGGATGGCGCAGGGTGAGATTGCGGCCGAAGACGACGCCCTTCCCGACGCTCTTGAACAGGAAGGGATAGAAGACGCGGCGAAGCCAGAGGCCGAGCGCTCCGGGCGCGGGAGAAACAAACAGGTTGATAAGCTCGTATTTCACGAGCGGCCGGAACCCTTTTTTGCCGACGAACAGATTCCTGTACTTCGAGGACAAAGGCTTGCTCCGGTCGATCAGTTCCTTCTGCGTGCTGCCGGGGAAGTCTTGGGGCATTGCGTTCAATCTAGCACAAGTCACGGGCACGGTCAAACGGGTGTCCGCGCGGCTTCGGGCCGAATTTTTCCGGCCCGCGCGGGCCGGAATCAAGGCTTGTCCGGAAGATAAGCGCTGTCCCCGAGCTCTATGTCTGCTCCTGGCGAAACTGCTCCAGTCTTTCCCTGAGTCGAGGGGTAGGGCCTCTGCTTTCCCCTGGAAATATCAAGAATACCAGTTGACAAACGGGGCCGATCTTTGATAAAAAAGTCCTTAAAAAGACGGGACAGAGAGTGACAGGAATCGGCAATTAACGACAAAGTAATAACAATATTGTAACGATTTTGATGTTTCGGCATCGATTGGCACGGTAAGGTCGGTTGGAGCTCAAGCGCAGGGAATTCGTCAAGATAGGCGGAGTCGGCCTCGTCCTGGCCAGTCTCGACCTGCGGAATGCCTTTGGACAAGCCGCCGTCTCTCAGTCCTCGCCGTTCTCCGAGCAGCTCCTCAACAGAGAATTCCCCTTCCCCTATGATCCGGCGGCCTTCGAAGCCGCCGAACGCATCTCCAACGTCCGCCGCTGCCCGCTCGACCCGAGCGTCTGGCTGACCGACCTCAACATCCTTCCGAAAAGCGGAAAGACGCTGGATATCCAAGTGGCCGTCGCCGCCCGGCGCGAGGCGTTGGGGACGACCCCCGATGTCCAGGTTTTCACCGGCGTCAAGGACTCTTTAGACCTCCAGGTCCGCGGGACGGACAGCCCCCGACTGTATTATCAGGTCCAATACCGTGAGGGGAAGGGCGCCTGGAAGGCTCTTGCTCCCCGGAACTTCAAGCTTCCCAATGCCAAGCTCCGCAGCGGCGGCCAGATCAACGCCTTCTTCATGGCCGACGACCACAATTTCGACGACGGCGATTGGGGTGTGCCCCCCGAATACGCTCAGAGCAAGATCACGGGTGATTATTTCTACGACTTCATGGCGAATATACGGAGAAACACGAATTGGGGAGCGAGCCCTCCTTTGGACCGGTTTACATTCAGCTACAGCATGATCCTGGGACTGCGCCACATCCTGGCCTATGAAGACCCCGACTTCTTCGTCAACCTCGGCGACTCAACCGGCATCGGGGCCTCCTACCGTTGGCAGAACTGGGGCCTCCCTTATAAAAACCTGAGCGAAAAGGACTATGACTATATCGCCCGGGTCCTCTGGCTCCGCACGCGAAAGGCGTTCTCCGCGGTCACTCCGAACATGCCGGTCTATTGGGCCCTCGGCAACCATGACGGAGACGAGAGCTGGACCGGAGCCCGGCTGAAGGCGAAATACTACCGCCAGAAGCTGTTCCCGTTCCCGACCCAAACAACTTATCCCGAGGGCGGCCATCCCGACGGCAATTATTACGCGTTTACCTGGGGGGCCGACGAGAAGAACCGGGGCGGCGCCCAGTTCATCTTCCTCGACGTCTGCGGATTCAACGCGAACGAGCCGAAGAAGATCACCGAGTGGACGCTCGGCGGCGAGCAGTTGAAATGGTTCGAAAACGTCCTATCCCGCAACGACAGCGAGTGGAGCTTCGCCTGCGGCCATCACGTGCTCGGGGGTTGGCCGGCCGGCCCGACCGAGATCGAGACGCACCTGGCCTACGGCCGGGGGCCGCTGTTCACGAAGGAAGAATACGCCCCTTATGCCGACCCGGCCAAGGTCGAACAGGTCAAGTTGACGGACCTTGGCAAAACCTACGGCCTGAGGGCCTTTATCTACGGCCACGACCACATCTTCTATGCCAAAAAAATCGGAGAGGGGGCGAACAAAAAGGACCTCTACGGCATTTGCGCCGGCTCGCCCAAATTCGTGGGCGAACGACGCTGGTGGACGATGCCCTTATGGCTGAAACACTATGGGGATGCCTTCAAAACCGTCCCCGCCTATTTCGGCCCGTCCGGCATCAGCCGGCTCAGCATCAAGAGCGACCAGGCGAAATTCGATTACATCTTGACCCAGCGGACGCCTTACTCGAATCTGCCGGCCGTTTCACCGAGCGAAGGCTCCGTTCTGTCCAGCATCGTCCTGACGAATCCTCCTCCGGCCGTGCAGGTCGACAAAGCGACCTTGACCTTCGAGACGGACGAATCCAAACAGGAATCGCCGCTTTCCGCGTCGCTCAAGGTCCGGAACGGGGGCGGGCGGCTGCTGAGCTGGTCGGTATCCTCCGACGAGAGCTGGATCGCCGTGACGCCGGAAAACGGCCTGTCCTGGTCGGCCTGGTGCGATATTTCGGCGACGCTCGTGCCCGCGAAGCTCGAGCCGGGATCATACAAGGGGACAATCCGGTTCTCCTCTCCCGGCCTGGCTCCGTTTGCGGTTCCCGTTGCGCTCTCGATCAAGCGGGTGCCGCTCTACGCTCCCCTGAATTTCAACGGGATCCGCTTGGGGGCCGTCCTCTCCACCTCGAGGCTGGACACGATCCTCCTGACCTGGCGGCCGAATCCCCTCAACACCTACGCCGAGAAATTCAGGCTCTATCTCCTCGACGACGCCGGAGGGAAGACGAAGCTCGCCGAGACGAACCTTTCAACCTTCACCTTCCAGGTTCGCCAAACCCGCCAGGATACGAGCTACCGTTTCGCAATCGCGGTCGTGAACCCGCGCGGCCGCGAAGGCGAAGCGGCGGTCATCCGGGTGCCCGCAAGCGTATAAGAGCCCGCCTCCGCAGTAATTCCGCCTCCGCCCGCAAATTGACAAGCCCGCAAGAAACCTGATACACTTTTTCGAACCCATATGAACGAAAATCCCTGGACGCGATGCAACAACTGCCAGCGCATTCTCTATAAAGCGGATATCGTCGACAATTTCAAGGTCTGTCCGGCCTGTTCCTTTCATTTCCGGCTGTCCGCGGCGGAGCGCCTGACGATGCTCTTCGACGGGGGAGAATTCGAGACCGTCGACGAAGGCGTGTTCCCCCTCGACCCCCTGAACTTCGTCGACAGCCAGGCTTATGGCCGCCGCCTCGAGGAGAGCCGGAAAAAAACTTCCCTGTCCGACGCCGTGGTCAACGGCGTCGGCGCGATCGGCGGAATCAAGGCCGTCGTTTCGGCCATGGATTTCTCGTTCATGGGGGGGAGCATGGGCTCGGTCGTGGGCGAGAAGATCACCCGGGCGGCGGAACGGGCGCTCCGGGAGAAGCTGCCCTTGATCATCGTCTCCTGTTCGGGCGGGGCGCGGATGCAGGAGGGCGCCCTGTCGCTGATGCAGCTGGCCAAGACGAGCGCCGCCCTGGGCCGGCTCGAGGCCGCCGGCCTGCCCTTCATCTCCATCCTCGCCGACCCGACGACGGGAGGAACGACGGCCAGCTTCGCCACGCTGGGCGATCTCAATATCGCGGAGCCCAACGCCCTGATCGGATTCGCCGGGCCCCGCGTGATCGAGCAGACCATCAAGGAAAAGCTGCCGAAGGGCTTCCAGCGCTCCGAATTCCTCCTCAAGCACGGCATGCTGGATGAGGTTGTTCCGCGCAAAGCCCTCAAGGCCTATCTCGTCCGGGCCCTCCGCCTCTTTCTCAATCGCGCTCAATGAACCGCGCCGCGTGCCGGGCCTATCTCCGGGACCTCCAGCGGTTCGGCATCAAGCTTGGGCTCGAGAACATCACCAAGGTTCTGGCCTCGTTCGGCGACCCGCATCTTTCGTTCCCTTCCATCCACGTCGCCGGGACGAACGGCAAGGGGTCGGTCTGCGCCATGCTGACCGAGATCCTCGCCCTCCACGGCTTCAAAGTCGGCCTCTACACGTCCCCTCACCTCGTCCGGATCGAAGAGCGAATCAGGGTCGGCCGGGCGAAAATCCCGGCCCGGGACTTCTGCCGGCTGACCGGGAAGGTCAAGCTCCGCATCGGACGGCTTCTGGCCCGCGGCGCGCTCGAAGCGCATCCGACGTTTTTCGAGGTTCTCACCCTGGTCGCGCTTCTCTACTTCCGTGAAAAGAAGGTCGACATCGCCGTGCTCGAGGTTGGGATGGGAGGGCGGTTCGACGCGACGAACATCGTGACGCCCCTCGTCTCGGTGATCACGAGCGTCTCCAAGGACCATCAGGAGCACCTGGGCGCGACCATCTCCCGCATCGCGTTCGAAAAGGCCGGGATCGTCAAGCCGTGCGTTCCCGTCGTTTGCGGTGCGGGCGCGCCTGCCGCCTCTCGGGTCATCAAGGATATCGCCCTGGAGGATGAGTCGCCGTTCTTCGACGTCTTCGACCGGGAGAACGCCTTGGTGGTGGCGCGGAAGGGCGGCCGGTTCGCTTTCCGCTATTCGTTCTTCGGCGAGGCGTTTCACTTGCAGCCCGGCCTCCTCGGCGAGCACCAGGGCCGGAACGCCGCCGTCGCCGCGGCTGCGGCCACCGTCCTCGGCTGGGTGTGGCGGCCTCTCGACAAGAAGACGATCGTCAAAGGGATCGCCGCAGCGCGCTGGGAAGGACGGCTGGAAACTGCCGCGAAAAGGCCGCTGGTGCTCCTCGACGGAGCCCACAACGAAGGCGGCGCGGCCGCCCTTGCGGCGTATCTCAAGGAGCGTTGTTCGACGCCGCCCGTCCTCGTCTTCGCCATGATGAAGGACAAGGCGATCCGCAGGGTCGTTTCGCTTCTCTTCCCTCTCGCTAAAAAAGTCGTCCTGACGTCCATTCCGTATTCCCGGGCGGCGGCCCCGGCCGGCATCCTGAGGGCCGCCCGGCCGTTCCGAGGCAAGGTCGCGGTGGAGCCTTCCCTCCGGGCGGCCGTCGCGCTGGCCAAGAGCGCGGCCGGGCCCCGAGGGATCGTCGTCGTCACGGGCTCGCTGTTCCTCGTCGGCGCCTTCAAGAGACTCGCTCGAAACGGGTGAATGCTTTTAAAGCTGTTATTTCAAGCGACGAGGCCGTTTCCCGCCCCTGGCTTCGAGATCACGAATCAAGGAACGTTCGCCCGCTTCGAGCGAGCCTTCTCCCCCGAGCCCGCCTTGAATTTTCGGCCTAAAAATGGTACCTTAACCCACTACACAAGAGGACTATCCGGCGGTTTTATGCTTCAAATCGACGCGTCGTTCCTGGTCATTTTTGCCCTCATCTGGGTCCTCCTCTTCATCCTGACCCGCATCTTCTGGAACCCCATGACGAAGCTGATCAGCGACAGGCAAAAGGGGGTCGAGGCCGACCAGGAGTCCAGCCGTCAGGGGCTCGCGGAGTACGAACAGGGGCTTCAGAAGATCGACGCGAGGTTGAAGGCGGCGCGGCTCTCGGCGGACAAGATCAGGGAGGACATCGAGGCGGAAGCCCTGAAGGAAAAAGCGAGGATCTTAGCCGAATCCGGGACCGCGGCCAAGGCCGAAGTCGACAAGGCCAAAGCCGCGCTCGACGAGGAGATCTCCCGGCTCAAAAAGGACCTGGGGTCCGAAGCCGTCCGGCTGGCCGAGCAGATCGAAAAAAGGCTGTTGAGCTGATGCCGAGCCGAAGGATTCCATGGACCGCGCCGGGCCTGCTCCCGATTCTCTTTTTCATGACCAACGAAGGAGGAGCGGAGGCGGCGGGCGGAAGCGGGATGCTCGGGAAGATCATCAACTTCGTCATCCTCTTCGGCGGCCTGATCTTCGTCCTGCGCAAGCCTCTCCGGGATTTCCTCCGGAAGCGGACGGAAGGGATCGGGGCCATGATCAGGGATGCCCGGGCCGCCCGGCTCGAGGCGCAGGCCCGGCTCGACGAGGCCCAGCGCAAGATCGCCCTTCTCGAAGAGGACGCCGCCCGCCTGAGCCGGGATGCCGAAGCCGAAGGCTTCAAGGAGAAAGAACGGATCCAGGCCCTCGCGGCGAAGGAGGAAGCCCGCCTCCGGTCGTTCGCCGAGCAGGAGATCGACCTCCAGCTCAAGGCGGCGATCCAAGAGCTCAAGGTCTATACGGCGGACCTGGCGGCTTCGTTGGCCGAAACCCGCATCAGGGACAAGATCACGGCCGAAGAGCAGTCGGCGCTGATCGATAAATCCATCGAAAAGCTGGCGGAACTTTATGAAAAGTCAACTTCTGGTTAAGCGGTACGCCGAAGGCCTGGCCGCCGCCCTCAAGTCCGAGGAGGAGTACCGGACCGTCAGCCGGGAGCTGGCCGAATTTGCCGCGCTCCTCGAAAGCCACGGGCCCTTGAATCGGGCCATCCTTCGGCCGTTTTTATCCGCGGCCAAGAAAGAAAAGATCATCCAGGACATCCTCCTGGAGCAACGCGCGTCGGACAAGACGAGCCGCTTCCTCCTTCTTCTCCTCCGCCACGGGCGTTTGGGCATCCTGCCCTCGATCGTCCGTGACCTACCCGAGCTGTGGCGGACGCGGAACGGCATCGTGACGTTCGAGGTCCGTTCCGTGGTCCCCGTCCGGGACGCGCAGAAACTCAGACTGGAAGCGGAGCTCGCGAGGCTCGAGAACAGGCCGGTCGCCTGCCGCTACGCGCTCGACCCGGCGGTCGTCGGCGGGCTCTTGATCATCAAGGGGAATCTGGTCTACGACGTCTCCCTCAAGGGCCAGCTGGAGCGGTTGAAGGAAAACATCAGGGAAAGGTGAAACGGAATGGCCATCAAAGCGGACGAGATCAGCAAGATCATCCAGCGGCAGATCGAAGGATTCGAAACCGAAGCGGATATCCGGGAGATCGGAACGGTCATCTCGGTCGGCGACGGCATCGCCCGCGTCCACGGCCTGGACCGCGTCATGTACAACGAGCTGCTCGAGTTCCCCCACAACGTCTACGGCCTGGCCCTGAACCTCGAAGAGGACAGCGTCGGCGCGGTGTTGCTCGGCGAGAGCCACGTCATCAAGGAGAACGATGTCGTCAAGCGCACCCACCGGATCATGGAGGTGCCCTCGGGCCCCTCCATCGTCGGCCGGGTCGTCGATCCCCTCGGCAAGCCCCTGGACGGCAAGGGCCCCATCAAGACGGATTGCTTCCAGGCGATCGAGCGGCTGGCGCCGGGCGTCGTCGACCGCCTGCCCGTGCGGGAGCCGCTCCAGACCGGCATCAAGGCCATCGACGCCATGATCCCGATCGGCCGGGGCCAGCGGGAGCTCATCATCGGAGACCGCCAGACGGGAAAGTCGGCCATCATCCTCGACACCATCCTCAACCAGAAGGGCAGGGGCGTCATCTGCATCTACGTGGCCATCGGACAGAAGAACTCCACGGTCGCCTATTTCATCAAGACCCTCGAAGAGTTCGGAGCCATGGAGTACACGGTCGTCGTGGCCGCCTCGGCCAGCGATCCGTCCTCGCTCCAGTATCTGGCGCCGTACAGCGGGTGCGCCATGGGCGAATATTTCCGGGACAACGGCCGGCACGCCCTCGTCGTCTACGACGACCTATCCAAACACGCCGCCGCCTACCGCGAGATCTCGCTCCTCCTCCGCCGTCCCCCCGGCCGCGAGGCCTACCCGGGCGACGTGTTCTACCTCCACTCGCGCCTCCTCGAGCGCGCGGCGAAGCTCAACGAAAAGCTCGGCGAGGGGTCGCTGACCGCTCTGCCGATCATCGAGACGCAGGCGGGGGATGTGTCGGGCTACATCCCGACCAACGTCATTTCGATCACCGACGGCCAGATCTACCTCGAGAACGAGCTGTTCAACGCCGGCATCCGGCCGGCGATCAACGTCGGCATTTCGGTTTCGCGGGTCGGCGGCCACGCCCAGATCAAGGCCATGAAACAGGTCGCCGGCAAGCTGCGCGGCGACCTGCAGCAGTACCGCGAGCTGCTGACCTTCGCCCAGTTCGGCACCGAGCTCGACAAGATCAGCCAGGCCCAGCTCGACCGCGGCGAGCGTCTGACCGAGATTCTCAAACAGAGCCAATATGCGCCCCTGTCCGTCGAAAAGCAGATCCTGATCATCTATGCCGGAAACCGCGGGTTCCTCGACGCGTTTCCGGTCGCCCGCATCCGCGAGTACGAGAAAAAGCTGTATGCGTTCATGGAGAAAGAACACGGCGACATCCTGGCGAAGCTCCGGGATCGCAAGCAGATCGATCCGGCCCTGGACGGAGCCATCGGCGCCGCCCTGACCGAGTTCGGCCGGCGCTTCAAGGAGGAAACCGCCTGATGCCGACCCTGATCGACCTCCGCCGCCGGATCAAGAGCGTCAAGAACACGCAGCAGATCACGAAGGCGATGAAGACCGTCTCGACGGCCAAGTTCAAAAAAGCCCAGCGCAGCGTCGTCGAAAGCCGCCCCCTGTGGCACAACGCGCCGGCTCTGCTGGGCCGGATGGCGCGTTGGGCGGGAGCCCGCGCCCACCCTCTGTTCGCCGACCGGCCCGAAAAGAAGATCCATCTCATCGTCGTCACGTCGGACAAGGGATTGTGCGGCGCGTTCAACGCGAACCTCCTCGTCCGGGCGGTCGAATTCGTCCGGGAGAGGGAGTCGTCGAGCGAGATCCGCCTGGTCCTCATCGGCAAGAAGGCCGTCAACTTTTTCCGGAACGGCCCGTATCCCGTAGACTGGGCGTTCGCCGACAAGACGGACAAGCTCGGAAGCCGGGACCGCGGCCGGCTGGCCCGCCACCTGGCGCAGCGCTTCGCCCTGCTCGAGACGGACGGCGTCTATATCGCTTATAACGAATTCAAGTCCGTCCTCGCCCCGCGGATCACGATCACGAAGCTGCTGCCCATCAGCCCGCTTCCCGAGGCGGCGGAAACGACGGCGGTGCCGCCCGACTGGGAGCCGGCCGGATTCGCCCTTCTCGAGGCGCTCGTGCCCCGTTATGTCGAAGACCAGATCGCCCACGCCCTCGCCGAGTCGCAGGCCGCGGAGCAGGCCGCCCGGATGATGGCCATGGACAACGCCTCGCAGAACGCCGAGGAGCTGATCTCCAACCTCGTGCTCGGCCTGAACAAGATCCGCCAGGCCGGCATCACCAAGGAGCTTCTCGAGATCATGACCGCCGTGGAAGCCTTGAAACAATGAAGAACGCCGCAGGAGTGACCCATGAGTGAAGCCGCCCGCCAGGAACGCAGGGGAACGGTCGTCCAGGTCATCGGACCGGTCGTCGACGTCGCCTTCAAGGGCCTGGAGCTGCCCGAGATCTACAACGCCATCCGCGTCACGAGCGAGGGATTCGAGTCGCCGACGCCGGTCGACATCATCGTCGAGGTCGAGCAGCACCTGGGCGAGGACGTCGTCCGCTGCGTCTCGATGCACCCCACGGACGGGCTGGCCCGCGGGATGACGGCCGTCGACCTGGAGGGGCCGATCATGACGCCCGTCGGCGTGGAGACGCTGGGCCGGGTGATGAACGTCATCGGCGAGCCGGTCGACCATATGGGCCCGATCCAGACGGCGAAAAAATATCCCATCCACCGCGTTCCGCCCCGCCTCGAGGACCAGGACACCCGGCTGGAGATGTTCGAGACCGGGATCAAGGTCATCGATCTCATCCAGCCCTTCCTCAAGGGCGGCAAGATCGGACTCTTCGGCGGCGCGGGGGTGGGCAAGACGGTCATCATCATGGAGCTCATCCAGAACGTGGCCATGAAGCACGGCGGCTTTTCGGTCTTCGCCGGCGTCGGCGAGCGGACGCGCGAGGGGAACGACCTCTGGATCGAGATGAAGGAATCCAAAGTCATCGACAAAACGGCCCTGATCTACGGCCAAATGACCGAGCCGCCGGGGGCCCGCCTCCGGGTCGGCCTGACCGCCCTGTCCGTCGCCGAATACTTTCGCGACGAGATGAACCAGGACATCCTCCTCTTCATCGACAACATCTTCCGCTTCACCCAGGCCGGCTCCGAAGTGTCGGCCCTGCTCGGCCGCATGCCGTCGGCCGTCGGCTACCAGCCCAACCTGGCCACGGAGCTGGGCGAGCTCCAGGAACGGATCACCTCGACGAAAAAAGGCTCGATCACCTCGGTCCAGGCGATCTACGTTCCCGCCGACGACTTTACCGACCCCGCCCCGGCCACGACGTTCTCCCACCTCGACGCGTCAACGCAGCTGTCGCGGGCGCTCACGGAAATGGGGATCTATCCCGCCGTCGATCCGTTGGCCTCGTATTCGCGCATTCTCGACCCGAACATCATCGGCGAGGAGCACTACCGGGTCGCGCGCCGGGTCAAAGAGATCCTCCAGCGGTACAAGGAGCTGCAGGACATTATCGCCATCCTGGGGATCGAAGAGCTGTCCGACGAGGATAAACTTGTCGTCGCCCGGGCCCGCAAGATCCAGCGCTTCCTCTCCCAGCCGTTCCATGTCGCCGAGGAGTTCACCGGACGGCCCGGCAAGTACGTCACGATCCAGGAAACCGTCCGCGGCTTCAAGGAGCTCTGCGACGGCCTGCACGACGACAAGCCCGAGCAGGCGTTCTATATGATGGGCGGGATCGACGACGTCCTCAAGCGGGCGGAGGAGCTGAGGAGCTTATGAGCGAGAGCCTGCCGTCCTTTTTCCACCTCAAGGTGATCACGCCGCACCGGCTGCTGGCCGAGGCGGACGTCGAAGAGGTATCGCTCCCCAGTCTGGAAGGACTGATCGGCGTCCTGCCGGGACACCGGCCGCTGATGATCGGCCTGGGACGGGGAACCCTGACCTATCGGCAGGGGACGAACGAAGAAAGCTTCGAGGTCGACGGCGGCTACGCCGAGATCCTGCCGGATGCGGTTATCGTTTTCACCGAATCCGCGGACGAGGCGCTCTAGGCACACGCCTAGGTACACACACCGTGTGTGTGCCTATTTTTTAAAAAAATGAGATATGGCCGTATCGGTAATAGAATAGGTACACACACGATGCGTGTACCTCGCGAGGTACCTCGCGAAGACGAAACCCTGGACGCCTTCTACCGCGGCCGCGTCCTCATCCTTCAGCGCAAGCGCGGATACCGGTTCGCGCTCGACGCCCCCCTGCTGGCCGATTTCATCCGTGCGCGTGAGAACGACGAACTCCTCGAGCTGGGCGCGGGCAGCGGAATCATCTCTCTCCTCGTCGCCCTCCGGCCGACCGGGTCCATCACGGCCCTCGAAATCCAGCCCGCTTTGGCCGAGTTAGCCCGTCGGAACGTGAGCCTCAACCGGATGGCCGGCCGGATCGCCGTCCTCCGCCGGGACCTCCGGACCTACCGCCGCCGGAGGGGGTTCGATGTCGTCTTTTCCAATCCTCCGTATATCCTGAAAAAGTGCGGATTCCTGAGCGCGACGGAGGAAAAATCCGTTGCCAAACACGAGTTAAAGTGCGATATAGTAGAGGTCATGCGCGCCGCAGCGAGACTGCTCAAGAAGAAGGGGCGGGCCTATTTCGTGTTTCCGGCCCGCCGGCGGGCGGACCTCGACGACGCCGCCGGCGCGAGCGGTCTTCATCTTCAGGAGATCCGTTTCGTCCACCCGAGGAAGGGAGCGGAAGCGAACCTCGTCCTGGCCGAATACGGATTCGCGCCGGCGAAGGAGCGCGTCCATCCGCTGCTCATCCTCCATGACGAGGGAGGAGGTCCGACTGCCGAAGCGCGCCGGATTTTCGAAGGGAGGCCGCGTGGCCCGGTTCGTTAGGAACATCAGGGAGCTCTACCGGTTCCGCGTGTTGATCCAGAACCTGGTGAGCCGGGAGCTCAAGGCCCGCTACCGGGGCACGGCCCTTGGCTTTCTCTGGTCGTTCTTCAATCCCCTCCTCCTGATGACCGTCTACACGATCGTCTTCGGCTTCATCCTCAAGCCGCGGGACCCGGCCTTCGACGGCTCGCCCTGGTTCTACGCCCTGTTCCTGTTCTGCGGCATCCTGCCCTGGGTCTGGTTCTCGTCCTCCTCCATCGAATCGGCGAACACCCTGATGATCAACGGCAACCTGATCAAGAAGATCCTCTTCCCGGCCGAGATCCTGCCCATCGTCACCGTGACGAGCAATTTCATCCACTTCAGCCTCGGCCTGCCCATACTCCTGGTCTTCATCTTCGTCTTCGGCAAGACGCTGACGCTGTATGCGCTCCTCCTCCCGGTCGTTATCCTCGTCCAGTTCGTCTTCTCCCTGGGCTTCAGCTTTCTCATCTCGGCCCTGACCGTTCATTTCCGCGACATCAAGGACATCCTGGGCAACCTCCTGACTTTTTGGTTCTTCACGACGCCCATCGTCTATTCGCTGAATTCCCCGCCCATCGAAGAGCACCCCGCCATCAAGGCCATCCTCATCCTCAATCCGATGACGCATATCATGCAGGGCTATCACGACTGCCTCTTCTACGGCCGGATGCTCGACTGGAATTCGCTGAGCGTCACCTTTGTCGTCGCCCTGGGCCTGTTCTATGCCGGCTACGCCGTGTTCGACCGGCTGCGGGATTCTTTCCCGGAGGAAGTCTGATGCCCGCCATCGAGCTCGACCAGGTCACCCGCGTCTACCAGAAGTATTCGGCGCGTCACCGCTTCCAGACCTTCAAGAGCGCCCTGGTCAAGGGCGACCTATTCCGGTCGCTGAGGCCGGACGAGCTCGTCGTCGCCCTCGACAACGTCAGCCTCCGCGTGGACAAGGGCATGACCTTCGGCGTGATCGGGGAGAACGGCTCGGGCAAAAGCACGCTCCTCAAGATCATCTCCGGCATCGCCAAGCCCACGTCCGGCCGCCTCGCGGTGAAAGGCAAAATCTCGGCCCTCATCGAGCTGGGGGCCGGCTTCCACCCCGAGATCTCCGGCCGCGAGAACGTCTTCATCAACGGCATCATGCTCGGCCTTTCGAAGAAGGAGATCGTCCGGAAGTTCGACGAGATCGTCCAGTTCGCCGAGCTCGAGGAGTTCATCGACGCCCCGGTGAAGACGTATTCCTCCGGGATGTACATGCGGCTCGGCTTTTCGATCGCCATCAACGTCAACCCGGAGATCCTCCTCATCGACGAGGTCCTGGCCGTGGGCGACGCGGCCTTCGTCCCCAAGTGCCTCGACCGCATCGACGACTTCCGCCGGCGCAAGAAGACCATCCTCTTCGTCAGCCACGACCTGACGACCGTGACCAAGATCTGCGACCGCGTGGCCTGGATGAAGTGCGGAAAGATCCAGATGCTGGGCGAGCCCAAGCGCGTGGTCGACGCCTACCTCCAGGACGTCGCCGTCCAGCAGGAAGAAGATTTCCAGGAACGGAAGGCGCAGGCGGCCGTTGCGGCGCCCGAGCCGGCCGCCGCGCCGGTCCCCGAATCCCCGGCCGTCCCGCCCCCCGGCCTGCCGGTCGAGGAAGAAAAGCGCGAGCAGCGCTGGGGGAAGCGCGAGATCGAGATCCGCCGGGTAGCCCTCAAGACCGCTCAAGGCGAGGAAAAGCACGTCTTCCATCCCGACGAAGGGATGGTCATCGAGATGGACGTCGCCGCCCAGGAGCCGCTCAAGGATTTCGTTTTCGGCATCGGGATCTTCAACTCCCAGGGCATCTCCTGCTACGGGACGAACACGGACCTCGAAGATCTCGAATCCGTGGCGATCAGCGGCGCAGGCCGGGTCACCTGCCGCATCGAGCGGCTGGGCCTGATCAACGGGACGTACTACCTGGACGTGGCCGTCCATAAGCGCGACGGCTATCCGTACGACTACCACCGGAACCTGTATTCGTTCCTGGTCTCCTCCACGCTCCGGGACGTCGGCGTCGTCCGCCTCCCGCATGCCTGGACCTTCACGCCGCAGATCCGGTTCAAGGCTCCCGGTGAGAAATAAAAAAATCAAAACCGTGGCCCAGCTCCGGAAGATCCGCGCCCGCCTCCGCCGCGAGGGAAAGCGCGTCGTCTTCACCAACGGCTGTTTCGACCTGATCCACGGAGGGCACATCGCCCTGTTCCGGAAAGCGAAGTCCTGCGGAGACGTCCTGATCGTGGCCCTGAACACGGACGCTTCGATCCGCCGGCTCAAGGGACCGGCCCGCCCCATTTTTCCCCTCAAGGAACGGCTCGAGGTCCTGGCCGCGATCGCGGACATCGATTACCTCACCTGGTTCCCCGAAGCGACGCCCCGCCGGACGATCGCCGCGCTCTTGCCGGATGTCCTGATCAAAGGCGGGGATTGGGGGACCGGTGAGATCGTCGGCCGGGCCGAGGTCGAGGCGGCCGGCGGCCGCGTCGTCCGCGCCCCCTATCTCAGGGGGCATTCCAGCACGAACATCATCCGGAAGATCCTCGAGAGTTTTGGGTGAGGCGTCTTTTTTCAGCGCGTCTGGCGGCTTTCGGGCTGGCGGTCGTTCTGATGGCCCCGGGCGCAACTTCGGCTCAGGACCGCCTGCAGGCCTTGGCCGACGCGGACCATTGGAAGGAGGTCCGCGCCCTGGCCGAGTCGAGTCTCGAAGCGAATCCCAGGGACGACCGAGCCCTATTCTTCCTCGGCCGCTCGAAAGAGGTCTGGGGAGATTTCGAAGGCGCTCTCGCGCTGGCGGAGAAAGCTCTGGCCATCGACCCAAAGAATCCCGATTATCATTGCCTGATGGCCCTCATCTACGGCCGGCAGGTCCTCAGGGCGGGGATCTTCCGCAAAATCGGGCTGGTCCGCCGCGCCCGCAGGGAGGCCGAAGCGGCCTTCAAGCTCGATCCCGGCCGCCTCGAGGCCCGGCTTCTCCTCGTCGAATTCTACCGCCGGGCGCCAGGGATCCTCGGCGGGAGCAAGGACAAGGCCCGCGCTCTAGCCGAAGAGACGGCCAGGCTCTATCCGGTTCACGGCGACCTCGCCCTGGCCGCCATAGCCCATGAAGAACGGCGGGATAGCGACGCCGAAGAGCTCTATAAGAAAGCCGTAGAGGCCGATCCCCGGTCGTATTATGCTTTGATCACGCTCGCCCGGTCCTACGGATACGGAGGCCGGAGCCGCTTCGACCTTGTCGAGAAATATGCCAAGGAAGGCCTGGCCGTCGACCCAGGCCGCGTGGCCGCTTATGACGTTCTCGCCCAGACCTTGGCCCGGCTCGAGCGCTGGGCGGAGCTCGAAGAATTGCTCGTGCAGGCCGAACGGATGGTTCCCGATAATTTGAGCCCCTATTCTCAAGCGGCCCGCGTCGTCTTACAGCAGGGCAAGGACTTCGAGCGGGCCGAGCGCTATTTCCGGAAATACTTGACCGTCGAACCCGAACCAACGTTCAATTCCCGCGCCCCCATGGCCAATCACGCCCAGACCTATTGGCGGCTGGGACAGACCTTGGAAAAAATGAACCGCAAAGCCGAAGCGGTCGAAGCGCTGCAAACCGCCGTGAGGCTGGAACCCGCCCTCGACGGCGCGAAAAAAGACCTCAAGCGCCTCCGCTGAGGCGCCTCGCGTCAGCGGAGGGAGATGAACGGAACGCCTTTTTCGGCCAGGAGCTTGTTCAAGGCGGGGACGTCCGTCTCGATGAGCTCGGCCATCTTATTCTGAAGCGGGGCGAGGAACGCTTTCGCCTCTTCGATCTTGTCGATCGCCATCTGCGTCGGCGCGCCCGGGTAGGACCCGCCCATGCGGCCTCCGCCGCCGGCCGACATGGCGACCTCGGCCAAGGTCCCGCCGCGCAGGCTGTTGAAATACAGCTGCCGGTACTGGGTCTGACCCTCCGGCGTCCGGAAGTAGACTTTCTGGATTTCCCCCAGCTTGTCCTTGACGGCCTTGAGCTTGGCCGAGACCGCCGGGTCGACGCCGCGGACCGCGGCCAGGTTCGTTTCGAGCGTTTGGACCTGAGCCGCTAGCTGCTCGACCTGGCTCATCAAGCGCGCGGCGGCCGCCGTCACCGGGGCGGCCGCGGCGGCGGTCTTCCGGTTGAGCTCTTTCTCCTCGGCCGGAATCCCGATCTCGTCTTTTATCGTGAACAATTTTTCTGAGATCTTGCCGTTGACGTCGAGGACGGCTTTGTATGGGCCGGCTTCGACGTAGGGAGCGCCCGCTCCGGCTCCGCCGAATCCGCCGCCCATCCCGCGCTGCGCGCCGGGGTAGGCGAACGGCGTCCCGATGGCCGCGGCGCCCGCCTGACCGCCGCCCGTGCCGCGCTGGCCGCTCCCTCCGGCCCCGCGCGGACCCATGCCGGCGGGCGCCGCGGATTCGAGCCGGAGGTCCCAGACGACGCGATTGACGCCGGCGACCGACGGCGCCGGGAGCGTGCGGACGGCCGTCCCCGCCGCGTCCTTGATGACGAGCTTCAGCTTGGCGTCCTTGGCGGCGGCCGGATTCAGATAATAGTTGATAGTGGCTCCGAACGCGGGATTTACGCCGGCAAAATCATTGGTGTCGACGTCCGACGTCGTTTTCATCCCGTAGAGGGCCGCATTCCGGACGTCGAAGAGGACGCCCTCGGCCTTGGCCGTCTCGGCCGTCAGCTTCTCCAGCGGCCGGATGTCGTCCACGATCCAGACGCCCCGGCCGTGGGTTCCGACGATAAGGTCGCGCTCCCGGGGATGGACCTGGATGTCGCGGACGGCGACGGTCGGGAAATCCGTTTTGTAGGGAATCCATTTTCGGCCGCCGTCGAAGCTGAAGAAGAGGCCGAACTCCGAGCCGGCGAAGAGCAGGTTCGGGTTCTCGAGGTCTTCGCGGATGACGTGGATATAGCCGTAGGCGGGCAGGTTCGAAGCCAGGGCCGTCCAGGTCTTGCCGAAGTCCTCGGTTTTGAAGATATAAGGCTTATAGTCGTCCACCTGGTGGCGCGATATCGAGATGTAGGCCGCGCTCTCGGCGAAATGGGACGCCTCGACCCGCGTCACCCAGTTGTCGTCCGGGCCGAGGCCCTTGACGGCCTTGGTCACGTTGTCCCAGGTCTTGCCGTCGTCGCGGGTGACCTGGACCTGGCCGTCGTCGGTGCCGACCCAGATCGTCCCTTTTTTCAGCGGCGATTCCGAAATGGAGAGGATCGTGCAGTGGATCTCGGCGCCGGTGTTGTCGATCGTGATCGGACCGCCCGAGTCGATCTTTTTTCTGGGGTCGTTGGTCGATAAATCCGGTCCGGCCTTCTCCCACGAGCGGCCGCGGTCGCGCGAGCGGAAGAGGAAGTTGCCGCCGAAGTAGAGGACGTTCGGATCATGCGGCGAAAGGGTGATGGGCGAGTTCCAGTTGAAGCGGTACGGCTCCTCGCCGAGCGGCGCCTGGGGCTTGATCCCCTGGGACAGGAACGTCCGGAGGTCGTGGCGCTCGATGCCGCCCATCTGCAGATTGCGGTAGAGGATCGTCCAGTCCCGGGGGTCGATCTGGGCGTAGAATCCGTCTCCGCCGCCCGTCGCATACCAGTACTGGTTGAGGATGCCGCTGCGGTCGCGCGAATTGGAGGGTCCCTCCCAGTTGCCGTTGTCCTGGAGGCCGATGTTGACCCAGTATGGGTCGCGCATGTCAAAGGCCACGTTGTAGACCTCGGCCCAGGCGCCTGACTGGACGGTGTGGTAGGTCCGGCCTCCGTCCCACGAGATGTCGATCCCGCCGTCGTTGCCGTCGATGATGTGGCTGGAGTTCGCCGGGTCGACCCAGAGGGCGTGGTGGTCGGAGTGCGTTCCCCGGCCGATGCTGTCATAGGTCCGGCCGCCGTCGCGAGAGACGTAGGAGGAGCCGGAATAGACATAGACGACGTATTCGTTGTTCGGATCGGCGGTCAGGCGGCTGTAATAGAACGGCCGGAAGTTCGTCCGGTCATAGGTCCGTTTGTCGCACATCCGGATCCAGGTCTCGCCCTTGTCGGCGGAGCGGTAGAGCCCGGCGTCCGCGGCGTGCTCGAAGAGGGTATAGACGACCTCGGGATGAGACCGGCAGATGTCCACGCCGACGCGGCCCACGACGCCGCCCGGCAATCCGCCGGCCAGCTTCTTCCACGTCTCGCCCCCGTCGGTCGTCTTGAACAGCCCGCTGGTCTCCCCGCCGCTGTAAAAATAATAGGGATTGCGGCGGTATTTCCACATCCCGGCGTAGAGGATCTTGGGATTGGAGGGGTCCATGGCCAGGTCGGAGCAGCCGGTGTCCTTGTCGACATGGAGGACCTTCTTCCATGTCTTGCCGCCGTCGGTCGTGCGATAAACGCCCCGCTCCTCGTTGGCTCCCCAGAGATGGCCTTGGGAGGCGGCGAAGACGATGTCGGGATTCGCCGGGTCGACGCAGATGCGGGAGATGAACCGCGTTTCGGCCAGGCCCATGTTCTTCCACGTCCGGCCGGCGTCCTCGGACTTGTAGATCCCGTCGCCCGGAGCCACCGAGTTGCGGGTGGTCGACTCGCCCGTCCCCACCCAGACGATGTCCGGCGCGCTCTGGGCCACGGCCACGGCGCCCACCGAAACCGTGTTTTCGTCGACAAAGGAGGGCGCCCAGGTGATTCCGGCGTTGGACGACTTCCAGACGCCGCTCGGGCCGACGGCGGCGTAGATGATCCATGCGGCGCGGTCGGGAACCGCGAAATCGACCGTGCGGCCGCCCATGTTGGCCGGGCCGATGTTGCGGATCCGGGAGGTCTTGAGGACCGCGGCGTAATCGAAGTCCTCGGCCTTGGCGGCCGGCTTGGTCTGGCTCCAGCCGGCGGCGCCGGCGAGGACCAGGACGGCGGCTAGGACGATCAAGCCGGAAAACGACATCAGCTTATGAGACATGTATCCCTCCCTCTTCAATTTGCTGAATTTCGGTGACAGAGAACTCAATCACTTGATTCTTAAGCGCCGAATTTAGGGGTTGAGTTGACTGTCACCGAAATTACCGAAACTACGGGAAAGGTATATATCAAAGGCGCTCGGGAAGTCAAAAAAAGGCCCTCCGGCCGATACGGCCGAAGGGCCCGGAACGAATCTTCGATAGAGCCTTTTCACCTCGTGCTCAGGAGGGTCGTCGGCAGCCGGATTTGCAGTGGCTGACGCGGGGAACCATGTAGCGTGTCATGGCGGCGCTCCTTTCACAAAGCCTATAGGAATACTATAGATTCAAAGGGGCCGTTTGTCAATTGCGGCGAGACGGGAAATCGGGGACACATACCTCGGGGACACATGCAAGAAGAGGTGTCCCCGAGGTCCATGTCCCCCATGGAATTATGGCTTTTTGACTTTGTTCACAAACCAGGCCCACAGCTTCTGGTGGAACTCGAAGCTCGGAGCGTGGGTCTTCAGATAGGCGTTCACGGCGAAGAGGTCCTTGTCGTCCGGCGTCATTTTGTGTTTGGGCTCCGTCTCCCAGAGCATGTCGAACTCGGGATGGAACTGGACGCCCAGGACGTTGCGGTATGTCGCGTGTTCGATGGCTTCGACGACCTTGCCGTCGAGCGAGGTCGCGGCGACCTTGAAACCCTTGCCGATTTTGCCGGCGGCCTGATGATGGGCGCTCATGATGTACGGCTGGTCGCCGGCCTTGAATCCCATTTCCACGATGAACTTGCTTCCCGGCGCGAATTGGATGGGGTGGAGCATGTAGGGGAGCAGCTCGCGCATCAATGGAAAAATCCTCCGCCACGGATTCGTGTGCCAGTTCGGCTGGCCCATGGCGATGACGTCCTCGACGTATTTCCGGGCGTAAAGGTCCGCCCAGACGTCCTGGATGAGCGTCCCGCCCGTCCCCGTGTTCAGGGTCTGTTCGCCGAGGCAGATGCCGAGCACCGGAAAGTCCGGCCGCCCTTCGAGAAGACCCTTGAACGAGGGATCCTGGAATCCTCCGAGGAGATGGAAGACGAGCGACAGCTCCATGTAATGCCGGTAGGGGTTTGTGATGACCGTGAGCAGCTCGGTCTTGTCGCCGTAGGCCGCCGGCGGGAGGTCGGGGCCGCCGAAGAGGATCAGCCCGTCCGACTTGCGGACGATCTCGGCATACTCCTTCGAGAGGGTGTTCGTCCTGTAGAGGTCGGCCGGCCCGATCTCGGCCGTGATCTCGTGAAAGTGAATCCAGTCGAGCTTTTGCTCGAGGACGAATTTCTGAGCCTCCTTGTAATTCGGATGCTCCTTGGCGTGATAGATGCCGACAACCTCGAATTTCCCGGGAAGCAAGCCCTGCTCCTTGAGAGCCAGGATGTCCTGCAAGGTTCCCGTCAAGGGATTGCTGACGGCCAAGCGGATGATGCCGGCCGGCTCGCCGGCCGTATCGAAGTAGCGCGGCGGCGTCTGGGCGAAGGCTGTAAGTTGCCAGGTTGCTAAAAAAATAAGGATGAAGAGGCATTTCTTCGTTGCCATGATCTCTCCAATAATATTCAGGAATGCGGCATATAAATCCGCGGTCGAAAACGCACCGTTCTATTTCCCCAGTGCGGCGACGGCTCTGGCGATGATCGTCTCGAGGAGTTCGACCTTGTATCCGTTCTCGGCCAGGGGCGCGGCGTCTTTCAGGGCGATTTTGGCCGCCTGCCGCGCTGCGGCTTCGGTCGCTTTGCGGCCCTTGAGGGCATCCTCGGCTTTCCTCATCCTCCACGGCACGGGCGCAACGCCGCCGCAGACGATGCGGATGTCCTCGATCGTCGTTCCGGAGAGGACCGCCTTGACCGCCGCCGATACGACGGCGAAGTCCCACGATCCGCGCTCGATGAACTTCAGGTAGGTGCTCTTGTCCTTCGGCTTGGCTGCGGGGATCCGGACCTCCTTGACGATCTCCTGGCCGTTCAGGACGTTTTCCTTCCGGACATTGACGATCGGCGGCGCGAAAAATTCCCCGAGGGGGACCGTTCGCTCGCCCTTGGCCGAGGCGAGGACGGCCTTTCCGTCGAGGGCGACTAGAGCCGGGGCCAGGTCCGAAGGATGGACGGCATAGCAGATGCCTCCCGCGAAGAGGGCGTGGTACTTGTTGCGCCCCTTTTCGGCGTAGCATTTCGCCCCGCCCTTCTTGTTGCAGACGACGCTCGCATCCCGGTAGTACCAGCAGCGCGGCCGCTGGCAGAGGTTCCCGCCGACCGTGCCCATGTTCCGGAGCTGGGGCGAGGCGACGGCCCGGGCCGCTTCGTGGAGGACTCGATATTCCTTTTGGACGGTCGGGTTCTCGGCGAGCTCGGCGATGGTGGTCAGAGCCCCGACCACGAGCCCGTCCTTGTCCTTGTTGATATAGGCCAGCCCGGGGAGGGCCTTGAGGTCGACGACGACCGCCGGCGCGACGAGCCCTTCCTTGACCTCTCCCAGGAGGTCGGTGCCGCCGCCCATGACGAAGACGTTCGGGTCGCCCTTGGCCAGGAACGCCGCAGCCTGTTCGAGGGAAGCCGGTTTTCCGTACTGGAAGTTCTTCATTTCCCGGACTCCTTTCGCTTGAGGGCCGCGAGCACCCTGGCCGGCGTCATCGGGATCTCCCGGACATGGACGCCGACGGCGTTGAACACGGCGTTGGCGATCGCGGCCGAGGCCGGGATGCGGGGCGGCTCTCCCAAGCCCTTGGCCCCCAGGTTGTTCAGGCGCTCGTCGGCGACGTCGACGAAGATCGGGACGATTTCCGGGATGTCCATGGCCGTGGCGATCTTGTAGTCGTGCAGATTGGGATTGACCATGGCCCCCGTCTCCGCGCCCATGACCTTCTCTTCGAAGAGAGCCGCGCTCAATCCCTGGGTGACGCCGCCGATGACTTGGCTTTCGGCAGTCTGGCGGTTGATGACCCGGCCGATGTCATGGGCCGCGACGACCTTCTTGACTCTGATCTTGCCGGTCTCGATGTCCACGTCGACCTCGGCGAAATGGGCTCCGAAGGTCTGGTAAGCGAATCCCTGGGCCATCCCGGAGCGCTCGCCGTGGAAGGGCATCGGCCGCCGCAGGGTCCGGAGGAGCTCCTTGAGCTCGATGGTCTTCGCCGGCTCGGTCTTGGACAACGCCTTCTTGTCCTGGAGGACGACGTCGGCGGGCGGAATGTTGAGCTTCTTGGCCGCCAGGCCTTTGATGTATTCGGCGGCCTTGAGCGCTGCGTCGCGGACGGCCGGCGCGACCGACGGCGTGGTCATGCTGCCGCCCGAATTGGGGGCCCAGGGCAGCTCCGAATTGCCGATATTGACAGCGATATCCTGGGGCTCGAGGCCGAGGGTCTCGGCCGCGACGACGGCGATATGGGTCCGCGTGCCGCAGCCGATGTCCTGCGTCCCGCAGTCGACCTCGACGCTTCCGTCGTTATAGAGCTTCACGTCGGCCAGCGTCCCGGGAGCGCCGGCGCCGGGCCAGATCTGGCTGGCCATGCCGATGCCCGTCCGGACCGGTCCCGATCCCGCGCCTGGTTTCTTGTTCCGGCGGTTCCAGCCGATGGCGGCCGCGCCGAGCTTGTAGCACTGGTCGAGGCCCTTCGTCGAATAGGGAACGCCCGTATCGCCCCGGTCTTTCGTCGAGTAGTTCTTCATCCGGAGCTCGAGCGGATCGAGGCCGAGCTTGGCGGCCAGCTCCTCCATAAATCCTTCCAGGCCGAAGGTGGCCTGGGTATGGCCGGGAGCGCGGGTCGCGCGCGAGGCGCAGGCATGGAGGAAGACGGCGCTTTCCTCGATCTTGACGTTCTCGCACTTGTAGAGATCGCTGAAGACCGTCGCGACGCGGTCGCCCTGACCGATGCCCCCGCAGTTGATGCTCTTGACATGCAGGGCGGTCAAGGTGCCGTCCTTCTTGGCCCCGGCTTTGACCGTCATCCAGGCCGTGGGCCGATAGCCGACGCAATAGGAATTCTCCCGCCGGGTCAACAGGATCTTGACCGGCCGGCCGGCCTCCTTGGCCAGACGCGCGGCCGTGACCGTATAGTCGTTGAGGCCGAGCTTGCTGCCGAAGCCGCCGCCCATGTAGTGCTTGATGACCTTGACCCGGCTGGCCGGCATGGCGAGCGTCCGGGCCAGACCGTCGCGGACGCCCTGGATCGCCTGGGTCGAGTCCCAGACCGTCAGGTTTTCGCCGTCCCACTTGGCGACACTGCCGTGCGTCTCCGCCGGCTGGTGGACTTCCCAAGACGTCTTATAGGTCTGCTCGACGACGACATCCGCTTCCTTGAATCCTTTGTCGACGTCGCCGCGGGCAGAGGGGCCGGCCTTCGCGACGTTGCTCTGGCCCTGGACGAGGGGGGCCCCTTCGGCCATGGCCGCATCGACCGAGACGACATGGGGCAGGGCCTTGTATTCGACCTTGATGAGGGCCAGGGCGTCCTCGGCCGTGGCCTCGTCCACGGCGGCGACGGCGGCGACCGGCATTCCGGCCCAGTTGATCCGCCCCTCGGCGAGCTTCAGGGCGGCCTTGACCCCGGGGAGGGCCAGGGCCGGCTCCAGGTCGATCGAAACCAGGTCGGCGCAGGCGTGCGGAGAGCGGAGGATCTTGCCGTGGAGCAGACCCTCGAACTCGAGATCGTGCGTGAAACGCGCCTTGCCGGTGACGATCGTGCGGCCGTCGACGCGGGGCGTATATTTCCCGATGAGCTTGAATTCGCCGGCCTTGGGTTGCGGCTGGGGCGGCGCCGCGGGAGCAGCGGCCTGGCCTTCGCCGGCCTCCATCATATCCATGTAATCGAGATAGGGGTCTTCGATGAGGCGTTCTTTTTTCATCTCAACCCCTCCTCAGAGCTTCGGCGGCCGCGCCGACGGCCGAGTAGATCTTCTGATAGTTGCCGCAGCGGCAGAGGTTGCCGGAAAGCCCGGCCCGGATCTCGTCGAACGTCGGCTGTTTCGTCTTGTTCAAGAGGGCGACAGAAGCCATGATGAATCCCGGCGTGCAGAAGCCGCATTGGTATCCGTCCTTGTCGATGAAGGCCTGCTGGACGGGATGGAGCCTGCCGCCCGTCGCCAGTCCTTCGACCGTGACGACCTCGGCGCCGTCGGCCTGGACGGCCAGGAGGTGGCAGGCGTAGACCGGCCGGCCGTCGAGGAGAACGGTGCAGCCGCCGCATTCGCCGCGGTTGCAGACGCGTTTGGCGCCGGTCAGGCGCAACCGTTCGCGGAGCGCCTGGAGGAGCGTTTCGCGCGGCTCGGCGTCGAAGACGACCTTTCGTCCGTTGACGGTGAGGGCGATCCTCTTTTTCTCGAAGACCTCCATCTCGCCGGAGCCGGCCGGGAGGGGCCGGGGCTCCTTGCCGAGAAGGCGGGAGACGACGCCGGCGCCGACCGCCCCGCCGCCCATGCCTTGGATAAAGGCGCGCCGGGTGACCGGCTTGCGCTTTTTCGGGATGCTGTCCATGGGGAGTCTTCCTTAAGCCAGACGGAGGAGGACCTGAACGGCCAGGCAGAGAGCGATGGCGGCCGCCGGGACGGCCCAGCGGGAAATCCCGGGCGCGATAGCTCTTCTCTCGTCCCAAGCTCCGGCCTTGGCCGCGGCCAAGAAGCCGAGGGGAACGGTCAGCAGGGACACGCCGACGGCGATCGGGGCGTAATGAAGGGACAAAGCCGTCGTCCCTCCGGCGACCACGCAGGCCGGGATGCCCGTGGCGAATTTAACCAAAGGAAAGAGGTTGACGGCCAGGAGAGCGGACATGCCGCCGAGGAACGCCTGTCCGACGGCCTTCTGCTTACAGGACTCGGCCAGGAAGGGAACGATGACGAGGAGGGCCAGGCCTTCAGTGACGAAGGCGAACATCGGATTGGCCACGGCCCCGTGCTTGATCGGGAGCCCGAGCAGAAGGGCGTCGAAGAGCTTGAAGGCAAGCGCGATTCCGACCGCCAGCGCCGGGCCGGCAACGCGCCGCGTCCTTGCCCAGGCGGCGGCGATGAAGAAAAGCGCGACTCCGGTCATGATCGAACCGGAGGCGAGCTTGGCGCAGCTTTCGAGCGCCAGACCCAGCCCGGCTTCAGCCAGGCCCCAAACCGAGCCGCAGACGACCAGAAATCCCAGAGCGGACGGAAAGGTTTTTTGCGTCATGGAGGTCTCCTTGTGCCAGGATTCGGCTTCAGGACAGTGCACGGCGTTCATTATAATCGCCGCATTTTTTTTTGGCAATACGGACTTGCCTCCGCGGCCGGCTTCTTTTTTTGCTTTTAGCGGCGATCTATGCTAATACATCGCGTCGAGAGGAGGCCGGGCATGAAGAGGACTTTCTCCCCGGCGAACTTGCGTCGGATTCTCGCCTTGGCCGTTTTGTTTCTCGGCGGGGCGGCCTCTGTCTCGTTCGGACGGAGCCGGGATCAAGTCCCGCCGGCGGGCGGCCTCGAGCCGAAATGGATTCCGCTGTTTACAGCCGCCGGCGCGGAGCGTTCGGGAGGGGATGCCGTCGCGCCGCAGGCGTCGCGCTACCGGGCCGTGACGATCAACCCGCTTCTCGCGGACGAGACTGGAGTCGCAGTCGGAGACCGGGTTTTCATCGCCGCTTTCGAAGGCGGAGCCGCGCTCGGGCTGGTCGACCGCGTCCGAACCGATGTCAACGGCGTCTTCGCCGTCCGGGCCCGTATCGCCGGACCGGACGGCTATCTCCTCCTCTCCTCGGACCGGGAAGGCCGATCGCTCGGCCGGCTCGTCCTGCCCGACCGCCGCGAATTCGAGATCGCGTGCGTGGACGGCGGGCCGATCCATATCATCGAGGAGTTCGCCCCGGGCACGCGGGCGGCCCTCCCAGGCGGGGAACCTCTTGTCCCGCCGGCCTCGTCCGATGCCGGGCCGGCCGTCTCTCCTCTCGTTCCTCCGGCCGCCTCGGCGGCCAATACCCGGATCGATTGCCTCATCGTTTATACGCCGAGCGCGCGGGATTACGCCAACAGCGGGAGCGGGATCAACAATTTCGTCTCCCAGGCCATGTCCCTGGCCCAGCTGGGCATGGACAACAGCGGCGTCGAAATCACCATGCGCCTGGCGTATTCGGCCCTGGTCAATTATACGGAATCGGGGTCGTCGAACACGGACCTGAACCGCCTGACCAACACCTCGGACGGGTACATGGATGAGATCCATTCCTGGCGGAACACGTACGGAGCCGACCTCGTCCACCTGTTCACGAACGTCGAGGACACCGGCGGCCTCGGCTGGCTTCTGAACACGGAGGCGGGGAGCGCGGCTTACGCGTTCTGCCTCGGCCGCATCAAGCAGGTGAGTTGGACGACCACGACGGTCCATGAGTGGGGGCACAATATGGGCTGCCACCACCGCAAAGACCAGGCGACGCAGCCCGGCCCGGGCCTTTATTCGTATTCCGCGGGCTGGCGCTGGATCGGCAACGACGGCAATAAATATTGTTCGATCATGTCCTACCAGGACAGCTACGGCGGCGTCACGCCGGCCCAGGTCGAGTATTTCTCCAATCCGAGCGTCAACTACAAGGGAACGCCGACGGGCCATTCCGCGGACGGCGACAACGCCCGGACCCTCAGGAATATTAAAGCGGTCATCGCCAACTATCGGTCGGAGGCGGGAACGTTCAGGCTGACGCTCTCCTCCTCCGCCGGCGGAAATACGGCCCCTCCCTCGCCGGGAGTCCATACCTATGCGTCGGGGACGGTCGTCCGGCTGACGGCCTCGCCGTCGGAAGGCTACGAGTTCAAGAGCTGGTCGGGCGGCATCAACAGCACGCAGAATCCGTATAACCTGACGATGGACAGGGACTGGACAATCTATTGCGCGTTCCAGAGGATCATTTACGCCCCGATGAATGCGGCGGGCGAGAAGGTCCTCAACCGATCCCTCGCCCTCGGCCAGTACATCAACGTCATCACCTTCGCCGCGAACCCCGCCAACGCGAACATCCTCAGCTACAGGATCTACCAGGTCGAGAACGGGCAGAGGACGGAGGTCGCCTCCCTCGACGCGACCGGCTCCGTCTATTGGCATCGGGACGTCGAGAAGGACAAGGAATACACGTACCATATCGTGGCCGTCAACAGCGAGCCGAGGGAAGGAGCGGCGGCCGTCGTCATCATCCGCTGAACGGAGGATGGGCCGTGATCTCCATGAAAAAAATCGTCTTCGCCGCCCCGGCCGTTGGGCCGGCTCTCGCCTTGGCTCTCTTCGAACCTTTTCTGTTGACAACGTCCAAGACGTGAATTATTGTCAATTTCAGGGAAGAGGGCGTCCGATGACGATTCGCGAAAAAAGGAATCGCCTTTTTGGAGGGGCTCTCTAGACCGATTTTGAAAGGAGGTTCGATCATGGACCGAGGAAAAAGTAGGGGCCGTATTCGGTTTCGAGCCTTTCTCGCGCTCGCCTTTCTTTTCTTTGTCCTGACCTGCGCCGCTGAAGCGCGGGTCGTGGCGCTCGGCGAAGCCTGGTCGGCGGCCGCGCGTCTTCTGGCCATGGAAAACAGCCGGCCGGACCAGCGCCTGAGCCCGGGCTTTTTCGAGCTCTCCGGAGTCGAGCTGTTGTATAACCAGGGCCGGCCGGTCGCCTATCTGGTGAACCTCAAGCCGCAAGGATTCATGATCCTTTCCGATATCACCGAGGTCACCCCCCAGGTCTTCGTCTCATATAGCGGAGATTTTGCGGAGATGCGCACCCTGCCGTTTCTCCTCGTTCTCCTGGACCGGCTGGATTACAACAAGGTCCATTTGGGCTATATGGCCGGGGGAGCCTCCAGGAACCTCGACCCCGACCCGGAAGAGGTTCCCGATCGAGTTCAGATGGAGCGCAACGAACGGGCCTGGGCGGGGCTGCTCGGCGAAGCCGTTCCCGAGGCCGAGTTCGCCGCCCTCGCTGCGAGCGCTCCGTCGGTGGCGCCCCTGATGACGACCACCTGGAATCAGAACGCGCCGTACTGGAACTATACGCCGCGGGTGGGGGGCACGGCGACCTATACCGGGTGCGCCGCCACGGCCATGGCCCAGGTCCTGTATTTCTGGAAATGCCCCCAGAGGGGGCAAGGGAGCCATTCCTATTGGTGGAACGGCGAGACCCTGAGCGCCAACTACGACCACGTTTTCGCCTATGACAAGATGAAGGCGAGCTATTCCAGCGGGTACAGCGCGGAGGAGGCCGACGCCGTCGCCCGGCTCATGTCGGACGTGGGCATCGCCCTCGACATGAACTACGGCACCGGCGGGTCGAGCGCCCACCTCTATGTCAACAACGCCCTTTCGACCTTCTTCAAATACAGCGGGATCCACCGGACGACGTTCCGCCGCGAGTACGGAGGCTGGGACGGCTATTTCAATGCCATCCGGCAGCAGATTGAAATGTTCCAGCCGGTGCTCCTGGCCATCTATACGGCGGACGCCGGGCATGCCGTCGTGGCGGACGGCTTCCGGACGTCGCCTTCCAACCAGGCCCATGTCAACATGGGCTGGGGCGGAAGCCAGGATAATTACTACGCGATGGACAACATCTACGGCTACGGCTACGCCAATTGGGACTATGCCATCGTCGATATCCATCCGCAACAGGTCGGCCTGACGCTGCAGGCCTCCGCCAGCGGGACCACGGACCCGGGACCCGGGAGCTACAACTACGATTACGCAACGGGGAAAACCGTGCGCGTGACCGCCAAGCCGGATGCGCACTATGAGTTCCTCAACTGGTCGGGCGACGCCTCCGGGAAGCAGAATCCGGTCGACGTCGCCGTGAACAAAGGGATGCTCAACATCAAGGCGAACTTCGGGCGCATCATCGAGGCGCCGACGAACGCGTCGGGCCAGAAGGTCCTGAACCGAGCCCTGGCCAAGGGGCAGTACATCAACATCATCACCTGGGCCCCCAATCCCAATAATGTGGACATCCAGGCCTACAAGATCTACCAGGTCGAAGGCGGGCAGAAGGAAGAGATCGCTTCGCTGGACTCGACCGGCACGTTCTTTTGGCATCGCGACGTCTTGAAGAGCAAGGAATACACCTACCACATCGTGGCCGTGAACAAGGAACCGCGGGAAGGCGCGGCGGCCGTCGTCATCGTCCGCTGATCCGCGGACGAAGGAGATGTCCTTGGATCCGCAGACACGGAACGCCCGTTTCCACAAGGGAGATCCCATGAAAAAAATCCAGACTATCGGCGTCCTGTTTCTCTTTCTCGCCGTCGCGGCCCTCTCGGCCGGCGAAACGGTCTACTTGAAGGTCAAGATTCAAGGCGCGAACGTCCGTTCCGAGCCCGACCTGAGCGCTTCGATCGTCGGGACGTTCCCGCTCGGCTCGATCCTGGAGTCCAACAACAAAGCCGGCGACTGGTATGAGGTCGCCGTCCTCGACGAGAAAGGCGACAAGGTGTCCGGCTACATCCACAACAGCGTCGTCGACGTCGTCAGCGGCGCCGCGGCCCAGCCGGCCCAACCGGCGCAGCCGGCCGTCCAGGAGACCGCCTTGCCGTCCTATGCTCCTGCCCGGCCGGACCCGTTGGGCTCGGCGTCGTTCGGTGCGGGGATGATCTACTTCGCCCCTTCGGACCCGGATTTCAAATCCATCTACCACCGGGGGGGCTACAAATACGGCGCGGAGATCGCCGTCAACCTGACCAAGGGGCTCGATCTCTGGGTGGACGGAGGATACTACACCGATACGGGAAGCATGTCCTTCGCCAAGGAAGAGACGAAGGTGACGCTGATCCCCATCGGCGGGGGCCTGCGCTACAGGCTCATGCGGGGGAATCTCCAGCCCTATATCGGAGCGGGGGCCCGCTATATCCTTTTCAAGGAATCCAACGTCATCGGGGACGTGAGCTCCGGGGGCATCGGCTTCGTCGGCAAGGCCGGTCTGATGTACTTCTTCGGCAGGAATTTCGGCGTCGAGGTCCACGTCGCGTATTCGGCCTGCAAGATGAAGCCGGATGAATTCGAGTTCGGCGTCGGGGGGATGGAACTCGGCGCCGGGATCATCTTCTGAGCATCGGGATAGGCGGCGCCTACCGGGGGAGCCGCGCTCCCCGGCGCCGCCCGGGCCCGCGGCCGGCGAGCGCGTTTTTTGAGTATAATGGGGCGCGAGTCCCATGAGCCTCGATTTTCTCAGCGGCGTCTCCGAGTTCACGGCGCTCGTCCGGGAGCTGGACCAGGGCCGGCGGAGCCTCCGCGTTTCCGGCGTCGCCGACGCGGCCAAGCCCTTTTTCCTGGCCTCGCTGGCCCAGGCCCTTCCCCGCGGGATCGTCCTCATCCAGCCCGCGGAATTCTCCCTGTCCCGCTTCGAAGAGAGGAGCCGGTTCTTCCTGAGCCAGCTTCGTTCTCCGAAGCGGGTTCGGGCCCTTCCCCCCTTGACCGACTATCCTTCCCCCGATGCGCCCCCGTCCCTGGAGGCCGTTTCGTCCCGGATGCGGTTCTTTTATGACCTTCTTCACCGGCCGCCTTCGCTCATCGTGACCAATCTCTTCGGCCTGCTCCGGCCTTTCCCCGCTCCGGCGGCTCTCCCCGGCCTCTTTTTTCGACTGGACAAGGGCGCGCGCTGCGAGCGGGACGGCTTTCTGCGGAAGCTGGCCGAATACGGATATGTCCGCGAGGACCTCATCTCGTTCCGCGGCGAATACGCCGGCCGGGGAGGGATCGTGGACGTCTTTCCGCCCTGGCAGAGCGCGCCGTACCGCGTCGAATTCGGCGGAGACGAGATCGTCTCCATCCGGGAATTCGACCCTTCGACCCAGCGCTCTCTCCGCCGGCCGGACAGCGTTCTCATCCCCTCGCTCCTCGAGAGCGCGGGTCCGGCCGCGCCGCCCGTTCCCTTCACGGCCTACCTCGGCGGCACCGTTTTTGTGATCGACGGCGCCGAAGATGTCGAGCGGGAATGGGACGAGGCGAAGGATGACCCTTCGGCCGAGCCCGCGGCGGCCGATGCGACGCCCGGCGCGCTGTGGAACGAGATTCGGGAAGGGGCCGTCAAGCTGGAGGTTCTCGAGTCGGGGGAGGGCCCGGAATTCTCGTTCTCGCTCCAATCGGTCCCCCGCTTCGACAACAAGATCCCCTTCTTTTTGGACTATATGCGCCGGCTTCAAAGGGAGCGGGACCGCTGCACGATCTTCCTCTCGAGCCCGGCGGTCCGGACGAAGATCGGCGGCCTCCTCGCCCAGAACGCCGTCGATTGCCGCGAAGCGGAATCTCCGCTCGAGGAGCCCCGGAGCGGCGAGATCCTGCTCGTCGTCGGCGGCCTCGAGCAGGGCTTCGGATCGCCCCGGGACAAGATCTCGTTCTTCGCCGAATCCGACATCATCACCGAAGAGAAGGTCGTCGTCAGCCGGCCCTCCGTCCGGCCTTCGCTCACCCAGTTCCAGGACCTCCGGGCCGGCGACTATATCGTCCACGCCGACTACGGCATCGGCCGGTTCGACGGCCTGATCCGCATGGACGTCGACGGCGCGCCGCGGGAGTTCATGGAGCTCCGTTACCGCGACGACGACAAGCTTTTCGTGCCCGTCGAGGACCTGAATCTCGTCCAGAAATACGCCCAGGTCGGGGCGGCCCTGCCCCCGCTCGACAAGCTGGGAACCGGCACCTGGCAGAAGACCAAGGAGCGGACCAAGAAGGCCGTCGAAAAATTGGCCAAGGAGCTGCTGGAGCTGTACGCCCGGCGCAAGGCGCTCAAGGGGTTCGGATTCAGCCCCGAGGGGCAGTGGCAGGCCGAGTTCGAGAGGACGTTCGAATACGAGGAGACCGAAGACCAGAACCGCTCCATCGGGGAGATTAAGGGAGACATGGAAGCCGATTTTCCGATGGACCGCCTGCTCTGCGGCGACGTGGGCTACGGCAAGACCGAAGTGGCCATGCGCGCGGCCTTCAAGGCCGTCATGGACGGCAAGCAGGTCGCAGTCCTCTGCCCGACGACCGTCCTCGCCAGCCAGCACATGAAGACGTTCTCGAGCCGGTTGGTGCTCTTCCCCGTCCGCGTTGCGGAGCTGACCAGGCTCCAGTCGAAGGCCGAGCAGCAAAGAATCGCCGCGGACGTGAAGAAGGGCATGGTCGACATCCTCATCGGCACGCACCGGATCCTCTCCGCGGACGTGGAATTCTTCGATTTGGGGCTTCTCATCGTCGACGAGGAGCAGAGGTTCGGGGTCAAGCACAAAGAGAAGATCAAGCAGATGAAGGCGAACATCGACGTCCTGACCCTGACGGCGACGCCGATCCCGCGGACGCTGAACCTGTCCCTGGCCGGGCTGCGCGACATCAGCCTGATCGAAACGCCGCCCAAAGACCGGCTCGCGGTCCACACCGTGGTGACGACATTCAGCCCCAAGCTGATCGCGACCGCGATCAAACAGGAGCTCGCCCGGGGCGGGCAGGTCTACTATATCTTCAACAAGATCGAGGAGATGGAGCAGATCGCCGCCCACATCGAGACATGGGTGCCCCAAGCCCGCGTGGTGACCCTGCACGGCCAGATGCGGCCCCTCGAGCTCGAACGGCGGATGATCGATTTCATCGACCGGGCGTACAACGTCATGGTCTCGACGACGATCATCGAGAACGGCATCGACATCCCCCTCGTCAACACCCTGATCGTCCACCGGGCGGATCATTTCGGGCTGGCCCAGCTGTACCAGCTCCGCGGCCGGGTCGGCCGCTCCTCGCGCCAGGCGTTCGCCTATTTTCTCGTCCCGCCCTTCAGCGAGCTGACGCCCCTGGCCAAGCGCCACCTCGAAGCCCTCAAGGAATTCAGCGAGCTCGGGTCCGGCTTCCGCCTAGCCATGAAAGATTTGGAGATCCGCGGCGCGGGCAACGTCTTCGGCGCCGCCCAGCACGGCACGATGGAAGCCGTCGGCTTCGATTATTTCGTCCACCTCCTCGAGCGGAGCATCCGCGAGCTCAAGGGCGAAGCCGTCGAGGAGGTCAAGAGCGAGATCAATCTGCGCGTCGACATCCAGATCCCCGAGGACTACCTCCCCCAGATGAACCTCCGGCTCAACCTCTACAAGCGGATCTCTTCGGCCGAGGACCTGGCCGAGGTCCAGGCCGTCGAAGACGAGATCCGGGACCGGTTCGGCCCTGCGCCGCGGAGCGTGCGCAACCTCTGCCAATACGGCCGGATCAAGCTCCTGGCCCAGCGGCTCAAGATCAAGGGGATCGACCGGATGGACGGGAAGGTCGTCTTCAAATTCCTCCCTTCGACGGCCGCCCAGCTCGGCCGGATGACCGCGCTTCTCAACCGCTATTCAGGGACCTTGACGCCCCAGGGAGTCATGAGCCTGACCCTGGGCGCAGGCCGGGACGAGGATTTCCTCCGTGAAACGCTCGCCGTCTTGAAGGAGTTATAGCATTATCGTATAATGAATTGATAATCATAAAGATGAACGGCGAACGAAGAGCCCCGAAAGCGATTTTGACCGCAGCGGCCGGTCTTTTTTGGCTTCTCTCGCCGGGCTGCCGCGGCTCCGGGGGCGATGCCCGTGAGGGGCCCTCGTCTTCGGCCGAGGGCCAGAAGCGGGGCCGCATCATCCTGGAGGTCGAGGGCACGACCTATGCCAACGCGGATTTCGAGAAATACGTCCGTCTGGCGGCCGGAGAATCGGCCTTGTCCCTCTCGGCGACCGTGTTGAGCCGTCTCTTCGACGACTTCGTCCAGGAGAGGCTCTTCGTCCAGAGCGCCCGGTCCAAAGGCCTCACCTTGAGCGAGGGGGAAAAAGCCGCCTACCTGAAAAAGATCGAGATGTCCATGGGGGCCGAGGACAGCCAATCGCTTCTGGCCGACGAGGCGGTCCTGACGGAGAGGCTCCTCGTCGAGAAATATCTCGCCCTCCTCGTCAAGGACATTGCCGTCGAGGACGCGGACGTCGCGGCCTATTACGGCGCGCATAAGGGCGATTATCTTTTACCGGAGAAAGTCCAGGTCAGCCAGATCCTTCTCGATTCGGAAGGCCGGGCCAGCGAGGTCCGGGACAAGCTGAACCGAGCCTCCGAGGGGGAATTCCGGGCCATGGCCCGGTCGGTCTCGACCGGTCCCGAAGCGTCGAAGGGCGGGATCATGGGCATCTTCAGCGCCGGCCAGCTTCCCCCGGAGCTGGAGAAGGTCATCTTCCCCATGAAAGAGGGGGAGATCGGGCGGGTCGTCGAATCCTCCTACGGCTACCATATCTTTCGGATGGATAAAAAGATCGAGGCGCGCCTGGTCGGCCTGGCCGACGCCGCTCCGTCCATCCGGACCAAGCTCCTCGACGCGAAGAGCGAGCGGGCCCTCGCCGCCCATTTCGAAGAGCTGAAAGCGTCCCTGGACTGGAAATCCATTCTTGAAAATCTGCCGTTCACGTACCAAAGGATTGAAATATGATCAGAACACGCGCGAAAGGACTGCTCGCAGCCCTGTGCCTGGCGGCCGTCGCCGGCCTGGCCCAGGAGGTCGTCGAAGAGATCGTGGCCATCGTCAATGACGAAGTGATCACGCTGTCGTACTACAAGCGCCAGTACGAGACCAGGGTCCAGGCCGCCCGGGCCCAGCTCCAGGGCGCCGATTTCGACAAGTACATGGAGACGCTCAAGCCCGAATTGATGGACGCGCTGATCACCGAGATGCTCCTCCTCCAGATGGCCAAGGAGAAAAACTACAACGTCACCGAACAGGTGAAGGCGACGATCGAGAGCATCAAAAAAGAAAACAACATCGCCAGCGACGACGAATTGAAGCGGGGCCTCCAAGCCCAGGGCCTGGAGTGGGACTCCTGGCTGAAGCAACTGGAGGAGATGATCCTCCAGAGGCTCGTCGTCGATACGGAAGTGAACCGGACGATCGTCCTGGACGACGCGGAGATCGTCGATTATTACAAGAAGCACCCGACAGAGTTCGTCGAGCCCGAAGAGTACAAGATCCGGGCGGTCTACCTGAACGCGGCCGACGCAGACTCGGCCGGGCTCGATGCGAAGAAAAAGGAGATCGAGGATAAGGTCAAGGCCGGCGCGAACTTCGAGGAGATCGCCGGGACGTACTCGGATGATCCCATCAAAGAAACCAAGGGCGACCTCGGGACGATGAAGAAAGGACAGCTCGACGCGGCCCTCCAGAAGGCTCTCGACCCGATGAAGGCGGGGGAGGTTTCGCCCTGGACGCAGGCCAAGGCCGGCTGGTACCTGCTGAAGATCGAGGAAAAGAAGGACAGCCGGCTGCTCCCCTTCGAAGAGGCCCGGAAAGCGATCGAAAACAAGCTCGGCCAGGAAAAGCAAGCCGTCAAGCTGAAGGAATTCCTCGATAAGATCAAGAAGACGAGCTATATCAAGATCCTCAAGCCCGACCCGCTCGGGGTCGATAAATAGAGAATCCCCTTATTTCTTGTCCGGCTCCTGTTTCTGGCCCGGGCCCTGGTGGACCGCCTGGTCCTCCTTGAAATCGATCTTGCGCGAGACCGGCCATTCGGCGAGGAGGACGTGCCGCGACCCCTTCGTCTGGGCGAAGACCTTGACGTAATAGGTCTTCCACTGGGGGTTGTTCTGGAAATCGGCCAGGCGCTTCCCCTCGACCCCGAAATTGCTCTTGAGGGTGATGGGATCGCTCCACGCGCCGGGAAGGACGGGCGTGTTCCTGATGGCCGCCAGGAACTGGTCTCCCAGGTTTTCGACGTCGTCCCGGTTCTTGAAAATGCCGTTGAAATTGACGTAGGTCAAGGGCTTCGGCGAGACGTTCTTGACGCGGAACGTGACCGTCGGGACCAGGGTCAGCTTCGCGTTCGGCCAGACCTTGTATTCTTTGGCCACCCATTTCGTATCCAGAAGCTCGATCTCCATGGAGGATTTGACGTCTTCGTCGGTCATGGTCTTGCACGCGACGAGGAAGGCGAGGAGGGGGGAGAAGAGCAACAGGCCGAGCGCCGTCCCCGCGGGATTCCGTCTGTTTCTCATGACAGGCCTCCTTCTCGTTTCATGATAGCGGAAGCCTCGCCGCTTGGCAACAGGAAGCTCTTCGAGGAGACGGCCTGCGGGCGGAGGCATAGGATTCGGCTCCCGGATTTGCTAGAATCGAAGAATGGCGCGGCGACGGTCTTGGTGTCAGGCCTTTGTCGGCGTATCGGCGTTCGCCGCTTCGGCGACGCTTCTGGCGGCCGGCCTGCCCTTCATGAAGACCTGGTTTTACAGCTTTGCCTGGTGGTCGATCCTCCTGACGCTCGACGGCGTGAATGCCCGGAGGACGGGCGCGTCCTTTTTCTTTGACGCCGCCCCCGATTTTCTCTTTTCCGTGTTCCTGTCGGTTCCGGTCTGGCTCGTCTTCGAGCTTTTCAATCTCAGACTGAAGAACTGGTCCTATCACGGACTGCCGGAGAGCGCCCCCGTGCGTTGGGCGGGCTATTTCATCGCCTTCGCCACGGTCGTCCCCGCCCTGACCGTCCTCTCCGTTCTAATCGGGAGCTTCATCAAGGCGAAGCCGCCGCGGAAAGGCCCCGCGGTGACCCCGCGCCTCCTCCGCCTCAGCGTCGCTTTCGGCGGGGCGTGCTTGGCCGCCGCGCTCGTCTGGCCGCGGATCTTTTTCCCTCTCGTCTGGCTCGGCTTCATTTTTCTCCTCGAGCCGTCGAATTACCGCCGAGGCCGGCTGTCTTTTTTCCGCAACCTGGAAGCCGGCGACGCGCACGGGATCCTCGCCTGGATGGCGGCCGGCCTGGCCGCGGGAGTCATCTGGGAGTTCCTCAATTTCTGGGCGGGCGCCCATTGGCAGTATCACATTCCCTACCTGAACTTCGGGCGGGTCTTTCAGATGCCCGTCTTCGGCTTCGGCGGATTTCCGCCGTTCGCTCTGGAGGTTTTCGTCATCGTCGCCTTCGCCCGGGGCCTCTACGTACGCCTCGAGCGCCGCGCGGCCCTCAGAACGGCTTTTTGGACCGCTCTCGTCGCCTTCGACCTCGTCTGCTTTTATCTCATTGACACGATGACAGTTGTCCGCTAAAAGGGGGGGGCATATACCAAATTCATGATCGAATTATGAGCTTCGTCGAGATACAAAATGAATTTGGTATGTGTCCCCGATTTGTTGTATTGTGAACGGGGACACGTATCGAATTCTCTGGAATTCGGTACATGCCCCCTTTTTAAAATAAGGAGACGAGCCATGGGACTGGTCAAGAAAGGCAGCAAGCTCTGGTTTTTCGAAGATCTCTATAAGGACGTGACCTACGGATTCGAAGTGACGCGGGTCATCGTCCCCGAAACCGACACCGGTTTCCAAAAGCTCATGGTCCTCGAGTCCGACCGCTTCGGCCGCGTCCTCGTCCTGGACGGCATCGTCCAGCTGACCGAAGAGGATGAGGGGATCTATCACGAGTGGATCGCCCACTGGCCCCTGTTCGCTCTGCCCAAGCCGGCCGAGCACGTCCTGATCATCGGCGGCGGCGACGGCGGCGTCGCCCGGGAGGTCCTTCGCCATAAATACATCAAGAAAGTGACCATGGCCGAGATCGACAAGGTGGTCGTCGACCTCTGCCGCGAGCACATGCCCTCGATCTGCGGGGGCATCTTCGACGACCCCCGCTTCGACCTCATCATCGGCGACGGGGCCGAGGTCATCCGGACGATGAAGGGCAAGTGCGACGCGGTCATGATCGACTCGACCGATCCCATCGGCCCGGCCAAGAGCCTGTTCAACACGAGCTTCTACGAAAGCGTCAAGGACGCCCTGAAGGAAGACGGCATCACCATCCACCAGACGGGGGCTCTCATCCTCCAGCCGTTCGAGGCGCCGGGCAGCTGGCGCCAGATCGAGCGGACGTTCGACGACGTCCGGGTCATCCAGTTCTCGAACCTCAGCTATCACGGCGGGCCGTTCAGCTTGACGGCGGGGTCCAAGGGCAGGCGCGTTTTCAAGGACGCCGACCGGAATGCCAAGAGGAACTTCAAGAAGGCCGGCATCAAGACGAGCTGGTATTCGCCCGATATTACGGCCTATCCCTACCCCGAGTTCCAGAAGCGGCTCGAGCTCGACAAGTACGGGGAAGAGATCATCATGGACATCGAGCTGCCCGGCCGGAAGCGGCCCGCTTTGGGCCAGGTCGAGAAGTGGAGCCGGGAGGCATGCAAGGCGATCAAGATGCTGGCCTACGGCGAGCCGATCGTCTCGAATCGCGAGATGGGCGAGGGGGACACCCTCGTCCAGTACATCGAGACGAGCGCCATCAATTACCGCCGCTACGCCGACAAGGCCTGCGCCAACGTCTTCACCTGCGCGGCGCTCCCGGTCGCCGAGGCCGTCGATTTCTCCCTCGATTATTTTGGGGCCGGGTCGGCCGTCTGCTGGCACCTGCCGCGCGGCTCGTTTGCCGAGCTCAAGGACGTCCGCCGGAACACGGCGATCTACAAGGCGGCCTTGAAGAAGAGCGAAGCCCACGGGATTGATATCGTCTCGCAAAAGCACCGGCCGAAGCTTGTCGAGAGCTCTGCCGCCTTCGCCCCGGACTTCAAGCTTCCCATGGAGCGCGGCCTGTCGTCCGCTTTCGAGCTCGTCATGGACATCTACGGCTGCGATTATTCGCGGATCTCGAACTGCGATACGGTCGCCCAATGGGCCTCGGTCGAATTCCCCAGGGCGAGCGGGCTGGCGGCGGCGGGCAAGGCCGACGCGCCGGATTTCGGCCATGCGAAAAAGAAGACGGCCGGCCCCTCGGTCATCCAGCTTTTGAAGAACGGGTCGAACATCAGCCACTATTCGATGAACTGGCTCATGATCGTGGTGAACATCGTCAGCCAAGAGCCCTATCCGCTCCGCAAGGTCATCGAAAACGCGATGCGTTATTTCCGGGGCACATCCGCCGTGTGCTGGATCGTGCCGCGGGGCCTCAGGACGCAGAACATCGCCGAGATCGCCGACGCCACGCTGATTTTTTCGGTGGAGCAGAAATAGGGCCTATTCCACCAGCGCCGAGGCGAAGACCAGCTTGACGTTGTAGACGTCGGCTAGGCTCAGATATTTCACCAACGCCTGGAGCGTTTCCGGCCGGGCGTGTCCGATGCCGATGGCCTGGCCGTTGTCCCGCGCCAGGCGGAACAATTCCTCGATCCGGGCTTTGATCGATGCTTCCCCCGGCACGTCGTCCAGGAAGACCTGCCGCGCCGCCGCCGGGACACCCATGTCCACGGCCGTGTTGAAGGCGATCGAGTTCGGGCTCGTCCGGCTGTCGATGAAGAAGAGCTTCCGCTCCTTCAGCACGGAGAGGATGACGGGCATCATCCGGTCGTCTTCGGTCACCATCGAGCCGGTGTGGTTGTTGACGCCCCGGCAGCCGGGAACCGCGTCGAGGGAGGCCAGGACATTCTTCCGGATCTCGGCCGCGGTCATGCTGGTGTAGATCGTGCCCTCAGAGGCTTTGTCGATCTTCTGGTGAAGGGCCTCGAGCGGCAGGTGGCACATGACCTCCAGCCCGTTCTCGCGCGCCAGCCGGACGGTCCCCTGGGTCGCCGGAGAGAAGGGGAGGATGGAGGCGGTGACCGGCCGTTTGAGGCCGCAAAGGATCTGGATGGCGTCGAGGCTGTTGCCGAGGTCGTCGATGATCAGCGCCGCGCGGCCTGCCCGGGCCTGCTGGGGGGCGGGCGCCGGGGCTTCCCGGTCCTCCTTCAACGCGGGCAGGATTCTCGACGGAGGGAGCCGCTCGGTGACGGTCAGGACCGGGACCGGCGCCGGCTTTTCGGCCGGGCGCCTGACGAAGACGAACAGAACGAAGAGGAGCGGCAGAAGGGAGACGGCGAGGAGCATGCCGGGAGAGAGCGGTCTTTTCATGGATCAGCGGCGGGCGAGCAGGCCGAGAGTTTTTTCGATATAGTCCTTGTCGTCGGTCTTGTCCAGGTCGAGCTTGGCGTCCGGAGCCACGCCCTTCCCCCACAGTTTTTCTCCCCCATTGAAGCAGAAAACGCCCGTGGTGAGGAGCAGGGCGTCGCCGTTATCCAGGGAGAAGAGGTCCTGCTTCGCCGTCAGGCCGGGGGTCGGGAGGCCGACGACCTTGGCCCGCTTGAGGTCCTTCATGACGCCGGCGACCAGCTCCGCCGGGCCCATGGAAGCCTGGTTGACCCAGACGACGATATGGAGCGCTTCGAGAGGGGCGCTTTCAGGGCAGGCCCAATAGTCTTTCGCCCCGCCCTTGCGCTCGAGATAGCCGATTTTCTCGGCCTTGAGGAACAGGTTCAGGAATGCCCGGCCTTCGGCCATGTCTCCTTCGTGGCAGTTGCGCAAGTCGATGACGAGAGGCGCCGACTGCCCTTTGACCCGGGGCAGGACGGAGGCTTTGACATCCGCCGTGAGCGAGGGATAGAAGTGATGGACCCGGACGATGCCGGCCGTCCCAGCCAGGGGAGTAAGGGTTAGGGACTTGGGATAGACGTCGGAACGGACGACGGTCATTTCCTTGGTCGCGTTGTCGCGGATCAGCCGGATCTTGACGGGCGAAGCCGCGCTATTCTTGAGATAGAGATTGATCTCGGTCAGACTCCAGACGAGCGTCGAGCGCTCGTCGAGGGCGCTGAGGGCGTCTCCGACCTTGAGCCCGGCCTTATCCGCCGGCGAATTCGCCGTGACCCCGATCACGAGGGGGAACGCGCCATAGCGTTTGTAGAGAATGGCCCCGACATCCTTGAGCTGGAGCGGGCGCGGATTCGTGAATTTGACGACTGCGGTCTTGTCGAGATAGCTGGAAAGGACGTCGAGGGCGTTGACCAGGCCCTGGAAAGCACCCCCCATGGTCTTTTTGGGGTCGGGCTCCTCGAGGTAGTCGCTCTTGATGTAGTGGATGACGGTCGCCAGAGGGCCGAGGTCCCGGCCGGACGACCCCCTCTGCGGCCCTCCCGGGAGAAGGCTCCAGCCGACCCAGAGAAAGAGAACGACGGCCGTAATGCTCGAGACCAAAATGACCCTGAGTTTGCGGTTTTTCAGCATTCGCGGTCGCCTATCGGAGGGGCCGGATTGTATCACCTTCGCGCCAGCCATTGCAAGGGATCGAGGGGCTTGGTCTTGAACCGGATCTCGAAGTAGAGGGTCCGGATCTCGAGCATCGAGCCCGTATCTCCGGCCACGGCGATCGGCTGCTCGGCCTTGACGAAATCGCCCGTGCGGACCTTGAATTCCGCGCAATGGCCGTAGAGGGAATAGTAGGTCTGCCCGTGGTCGATGATGATGAGATTGCCGTATCCGGCGAAGTAATCGGCGAAGACGACTTTACCCCCGTGCACGGACCGGACGGCGAGGTCGCTCTCGGGCGCGGCGATCTCGATCCCGTTGTTCATGGTCACGGTGTTGAACTGGGGATGGCGCTGGAGGCCGAACAGCTGGACGACCTTCCCTCCGGCCGGCCAGAGCAGCTTGCCGCGCTTCTCCGTGAACGGGACGAGCGGAAAGGGCAGGACGGACTCCTGCTTCTCGAATTTCTGGAGGAGTTCCTGGAGCCGGCGGGCCTGGACGCCCAGCTCCTCCATGGTCTGTTCGTGGAACTTCCGGTTGGACTGGATTTCGCCGACGAGCGCCCGGCCTTTCCGCTCTTCGGCGTCGAGCGAGAGTTTCTTTCCGTTGGCCGTCTTGATCAAGGCCTGGATCTCGGCTTCCTTGAGCCGGAGGGATTCGGCGGCCTGGCCGAGCTCGGTCAGGTTCCGGGAGTAATCGGCGATCAGCCGCTCCTGGGAGCCGGCCAGGATGGACAGGTTCTTGTTCTCGGTGACGAGCGAGCGGAGGTCGGCGGCACCGAGGATGAACCGGACGAGGTTGAAGCGGCCAAACTTGTAAAGGGTGACCAAGATTCGGGCCAGCGCCTCGCGCTCCTTGTCCAGGCTGGCCTGGAGGGCGGGGATGTTTTTTCGGATCGCCGCGAGCTCGAGCCGGTTCTTGTCGAGCTGCATGGCCAGGAGGGCCATCTCGTTGCGGAGCAGGCTTTTCGTGAAGCCGATCCGGTCGAGGGCGGAGAGCATGGTCTTCTCTTTCTTCTCCTCGCCGGCGATCTTCGTCCGGAGGCCGTCGATCTCGCCCTTGATCCGGGTCAGGCGCTTTTCGTATTCCGCCGCTTCCTGGGTCTGGGCGGCGGCGGGCGGGAGGCGGAGAAATCCGCAGACGAGCCCTGCGGCCGCGATGAGGACGATTTTCGAAGGTCTCATTTCCGCGAAATGTAGATCGCGCCGCCGACCAGACCGACGAGGAGGCCGAAGGCGATCTCGATGACCGAGAACGACAGGGCGGTTTCCGGCGGAATGCCGTAGAACTTGAAGATACCGATGTACGCTCCCTCTCTGAGTCCGAGGCCGTTGATCGTGACCGGAACGGTCTGGATGAGGACGACGAGGGGGATGAAGATGAAGTAATCGATGAGCGGAATGGTCAGATGAAGGGCCCGGCCGATGAGGTAATAATAGACGATGACGTTGGTCTGGAGGATGACGGCCCAGACCGTGGCGGAGGCGAATTCCCGGGGTTTGTCCTTATAGGAGATGATCGTCGTCCGGAAGTCGATCGCTTTGTGCTTGACGCGTGCAAAGACGCCACGTTCGGGAAGCCGGCCGAGCCATCGTCCGAAGGCCGGGAGGAAGAAAAAAACGACCCCGGCGAGGCCGAGGAATCCCAGGGCCAGGGTCACCCAGATGACGGGGACCTGGCGGGCCATGTCGAGGCGGAAGAGGGCGGCGACCAGGGCGAAGAGGAAAAGGACGATAAGGCCGGTGACCCGATCGACGAGGACGACGGCCGAAGACCGGACGAGCGACTTGGAGTGCTTGGAGCTGTCCCAGATGCGGACGATATCGCCGCCGAAGCGGGTCGGGAGGAAGATGTTGAAGAATGTGGCCACGAGGTGGGATTTGATGAAGAAGGCCAGGGGAGGGACCTCCCCCTGGGCTTTGGCCAGGATCCGCCAGCGATGGGAGGCGAACAGGGTGCCCGGGATCTGGAGGGAAAAAGCCAGGGCCAGCCAGCCCCAGGAGACGCCTTTGAGCTTGAGGCCGATATCCCGCAGCGACGTCTTGGTCAGGACGAAAAAGAGGACAAGCACCCCGGCGGAAAAGAAGAGTTTGAGGAGGAAGGAGAGAGTCTTGCGCTTGGCCACTGGAAATTGTTTACCATAAGTGGGGAGGCGTGGCAAATGTCAACTCAGACATTGCGAGGAATCTCGCTCTGGCGAGATAACGTGGCAATCCGACTCTGTCGTCACGAGGAGCGTAGCGACGTGGTGATCTCCACAATAAGATTCCTATCATGGAGATCGCCGCGCCCCTCTTCGCTTCGCGATCGGGGCTCGCGACGACACAAGGTGTCGGATCGCGGCGTCGCTTCTCTCCTCGCGATGACATGCCCCATCAGCAATTTTGGATCTCGGGAGAAGAATTCCCGTTTCAGACAAAATGTCATATAATTCTGTCACTAAACGAGCGTCCTGACCTTGGGTAAAGAAGAGCGCCTTCAGGGGAAATTGCGGAAACGAGCCGTCTTTCTCGCCCTCGTTTTGTTGCAGCCCGTCCTGCTGCTTTCAAAAACAATCAACGTCCCCCGCGATTATCTGACAATCAAAAGTGCCGTAGCGGCGAGCCGGAGCGGAGACGTGGTCGAGGTCGAGGACGGGATCTATTTCGAAAAAAATATCATTATTGATAAGGATATTATCGTCAAAGCGAAGAATCTATTGGGGGCGATCATATACGGCACGTCCAATGCTTATGAGTCCATTTTCGTCGTCAGGGCCAAGGCGGAAATCACGGGGTTTGTCCTCAATAATTCTTTTGACGGAATCAAACAAAGAGGAAGCCCGGACGTCGCATGGCGAGGCCGGGACCTCGTCATTTTGAATATGCGGGGAACGGCCATCTTGTTCAATGCCGAAGAAGGCAATGTCGGGAGCGGCCGGATCGATAATATCGTCATAGATCACTGCGGAACTGCGGTCGGGACGAATGACGCCAATGACATTTCTTTGAGGAAAGCGCTTGTCTTGAATTGCGAGGCCGCATTCGCGGGATTCGATCATTTGTCTTTCAACGTCGATGAGTCATTATTATGGAACTGTATCGAAACGATCAAACGTAATATCGGCGGTCCGGCTCGGAATCCCCTTCCTCCCCGTGCCACAAATGCCGTTCTCATAGGCCCAGACGTTCACCTAATAGAGACCCTGACGAAAGATCGCGGAAGGGTGGACGTTTATCAGCTTCTCCTGAGCTCCGTTGATAGCGCCGAGAGAATGAGAACTCGATGGGGACTGGATCTCGCGAGGTGGGAGGGCGTACTGAAAAAGAACGCGGCCGACATTCTCATGAATCTCGGAGATCGAAGGGCGGCGAAGGCGTATTATTCCGAGGTTTTGTCATTGCGCATGAACGAGCCGGGCGGCGAAACGTGGCTGGGCGCGATCGCCAGCCTCGCCCGCTTGGCTAAAGAGGACGGAAATCCATCCGCGGCCCGGGAATACTATAGCCAAGCCATCGAAAGGATCGATCGCGTAGTCGGCGAACTTCCTTTCAAATATCTCCAGTCGGGTTTTTTCGACGATAAAATCATCTTTTATGAATCGCTTTTATACGAGCTTTTTCAGGAACAGAAGAAGTCCCCGGGACGAGAATCCGTCGAAGCCGCTCTCCGTTACAGCGAAAAAGTCAAGAGCATCGGGCTGTTGAAGAGTTTGATGGAATCTTCCGAAACCGCTTCTCCGCAAAGACCGACGGATTTCGAATCGAAGAGGGCCGCGATAACAAAAGAAATCGCCCGTCTTCAGATCAGGCTTTCGAAGCCCGGGATCGGAGAGGCGGAGCGAAGGGGGATTATCGAAAAACTGGAGGATGCGGAAGACGAGTACAAATCGTTTTTGATACAGAAAAGAAGGAATACGAGCGCCTCCAAAACGCCGGCGTCCGCGCCGCTTCCCTTGAGTCGTTTCCGTGAAAGGCTGCTGGGCGAAGACACCGCTTTGATCGAGTATTTCATCGGCAGAAAATACGCTTATGGGTTTATCGTCACGGCGGCCGCCATAGAGATGGTTTCTCTGCCCGACCCGGATTCGTTGAATCCCCTCGTCGAGAATTTTCTTCATTTCTTGACGATGGAAAATTCTAAGGAGTTGATAGGGACGAAGGGATCCCGGAATTTATCGGAGACATTGATAGGGCTCTTTCAAGAAGCGCTGACGCCGAATATCAAAAAACTCATCATCGTCCCCGATGGCCTACTGAATTATTTGCCCTTCGAGGTGCTTGTCCGAAGGGAGGAAAACGGCGCCGGGAAGCCGAAGAGCGCCGGCTCCCAAAAATGGCATTATCTGATCGAAGATTACGATATCAGCTACGCCCCTTCCGCGGTTTGTCTTGTTCGATTGATGGAAAGACAAAGCGCCGAAAAGAAGAGCGGCCGGGACATATTGATCTTCGCAAATTCGGGGGAGCTGGGACAAGAAAGGAGCTCGGTGATCATCCCGGGCTTTTCTACCCGCCTTCCTTTCGCCGAGGGGGAGGCCCGGAAGATCGGAGCCCACTTCAACAGAACGGAAAAAACGATATTGACAGGGGCGGATGCGACCGAGGATTATCTGAAGAGCCCGACGTTTCCCGGATATCGGATCATCCATTTTGCCACCCATGGATTTATCGACGAAAGATATTGGTGGCGGTCGGCTCTCCTTTTGAATGCCAAGCCCGGAAGCGGGGAAGACGGCCTGGTCCAGCCGTTCGAAATCATGAATCTCGAACTTGATGCGGACTTGGTCGTTCTTTCCGCCTGCCGAACGGGAAGAGGCCGTCAGGACAGAGGCGAAGGATTGATGAGCCTCGCCAATTCGTTTTTTATTTCCGGCGCTAATGCGGTCCTTTCCAGCTTATGGACGATCGACGACAAGTCGAGCGCTTTCTTCATGGATCGATATTATAAATATTTATGCTCCGGGATGGCGGCCGGTCAGGCCTTGCGGAAAACAAAGTCAGATATGTTGAAATCCCGATATGCGCATCCGAAATTTTGGGCCCCGTTCGTCCTCTCGGGGGATCATACGGCTTCCATTCGACCGATGGATGGTGATCGTTAAGAGGGCCCTTTGATGATGAAAGATTCTCGGGCGATCGCGAGCTGGATTCCGTCGTCTGATTTCGCCATGACCGACCAAAAATAATATTTTCCGCGTTCAAATATTTTGGACGGATCATCCTTAAGGGAGTAGGATGTTGTCTGCTCGCTAACCGTCATGACGGTCCGCAGGTTTTCGTCGACGATCTGAAGGAAATATCCATCCGAACCGGGGTAGTCAGTCCAATGAAAGCGCATCGGAGGGCTCTCGACAATCCCCTTGGGTTCGAGGACGCGGAATTCCCGACTGGGAGTATCGCGAAAAATATCGCTTTGGGAGAAGGGTTTGAAAACGATAAAGCCCGAAATGATAAGGACAACGAGGGCCACCGCGGCAAACGCCGTTTTTTTTCGCATAAAATAAAATGAAATCGGCTGCTTCGGTTTCTCAATCTCTCGAAGCTGTCGCTTGGCCATCTTGTTGAAAGCCTTGGCTTCGCTGGATGTTAAGGCCTCGTCGGGAAAATTGGCTTCTTTGGCTTTAAGCTGACGGCCCAGAGACTCCAGCGCCTCGAATTTGATCCGGCAGAAAGGACAAGCAAAGATATGGTCGACGAGGGCTTCTTTCTCCTCGTCACTCGTAGGGGCGAAAAATACGTTAATCAATAGATCGTTTGATGGACAGGATGTCTTTTCGTCGCTCATTGTTTCGTTGTTTTCGAGGGATCAAGATCGGAATTCTTCCCCGCGCCATGCGATTTCTCCATAGCATTCAACCTTTCTTTTATATCTTCGATGCCGCGATAGAGGAGATGGCGGACTTGGTTCTCATTCCAGCCTAAAAATGCAGCGATTTCCTCCAGCCGCATTTCCGAAAGCCATAGTTGAAGGACCGTTCGGCGTCTGGGAGGAAGCGTCTTCACCGTCTCAATGAGGAGCTTTTTCATCTCCTTCGTTTCGATCAGAAACTCAGGCGCTTCTGAATCGCCTTGAGACCTGATCATGGAATCGGCGCGTTCTTGGATTTTCTCCGGGGTAGCCGTATGCAGCCTTTCGTCCAATGTGTCCAGAGTCGTCGTATACACGATCTTCCATAAGAAAGACCTGAGTTTGTCGATTTTTCTCCCGCGAACGATCTTCCTCCAGATCTTGAGCTTGACGGTCTGTTCGATATCTTCCCGTTCCTCGGCGGTGGTTCCCGGGAACGCGCCGTAGATGATATTCCGGACGGAAATGGCCATCTCGTCGAGAAATTTTTTCGTTTTGAGGAGCTTTCCGAGATTCACTTTAGCCGGGGATAATATAAATAAAACAGACAACTTCTTCAATATCTTTCAGTTGCGATAACCGACTCAGGTCGCTAGCCCGCATTTGGACAAGATAAAAAAGCTAACAAATAACGGGAAAAAAATAGATTTACAGGGTCTACTTATTGAGGGGGAAATGCCAGGTCGGGGGCTATAACGGATCTCCAGCGAGAAGATACCTCTGTTGAATAAAGAACCCTTGCTGGGAATAAAAATTTTTTTTTAGAGCGGAAGGAGGAAATAAAATGAACACAAAAATAGCGGCGCCCTTGCTCCTTGTATTATTGTCAGTAAGTTGCGCCACGATTTTTAAAGGAACTTCTAGCAAAATTGATCTTAATTCTGATCCGCAGAATGCGAAGGTTTTCGCGAATGGGATTCTTGTGGGCGAAACACCTATAAAAATCGAGCTAGAATCCAAACGAAATCATTTTTTAGAATTCAAAAAAGACGGATATGAAACAAAATCCTTCAATATTACGAAACACATCGGCGTGGGCTGGGTAATTCTAGATGTATTATCCGGATTAGTAACTGTAATTGTCGATGCGGTAACCGGATCTTGGTTTGACCTCGATCAAGATAATATTCATGCAATTCTTGAAGCGAAGACATATGGTGACCAAGCTCAAATCAGAGATCGGGTTGAGATAACAAAAAAACCGGCAGAAGTCCAACTTCCTGTCGTAGGAAAGGATAATATCATAAAAGTAGAATCCGGGAATCAAATTCTAGTAATCAAGGTACCGGTCGCAAACGTCCGCCAATTGCCATCCACGCAAAGCCCAGTCATCGGCACATTGAAACAGGGAAGTCAGGTTAAGCTCATCGGAGTTGATGGGGATTGGTATGAAGTTCTGATTGAGGGGAGCGGGGGATTGCAGACTGGCTACGTAAATAAGCTATTGGCAGATATAAAAAAATAGCCCCAGTGTGTTCGAAGATCTCGGTACTAAGCGATGGTTATTTATTCGACATTGTCGGGAAGGCGCTATATCAGTGTTACAAAAAATCGGAAAATCATTGTGAAGTCGTTTTGTAAAAAAAGGAGGGCCGCAACAAATGTTGCGAAGAAACATTCGCGTCGCCGGTTTCTTCTCGATGATTATTTGTGCGTGGTTCTCGCTGAATGCTGGATCAGATGAAAATACATATACAGGCTATCTGGATTCGACGACAACGTCTAAGACCCATTCCTTTACACTTCAGAACGACGGCGAAATAAGATTAACCATAACTTATGATTCTACTCTCGATTTGAGTTCTTATTTCAGTAATGGTCTTGAGATATTTTGTACAAACGGCACTCGAATTTTCTCTGTAAACTCCCCCAGCAGCGGAATAAATTATGGACCCTTTGGCATTAAAAGCGGAACCTACTACTGGAAGATCAATCGAATCTCTGGCACTGGAAATTATACTTTAAAGACGATTTTCAATGCGCAGATCATTGCCAACGATAAAGAACCGAATGATACATACTCGAATGCGGTTATCATAAAAGCCAGCGACACAGCAGTCGGGCATTTGGGATACAAGGGCGGAAACGATGGATCAGTCGACGAAGTGGATATATATAAAACAACAATCGAAGGTGACGGGGCATTTAAAATCAATATAACGTACGATTCTACTCTAGATCTGAGCTCGTATTATTATAACGGAATTGAAATATATGACACGGATGGAACTCGTCTTTTCTCCGTAAACTCCCCCGAAAGTGGAATAAATTACGGGCCGTATGGATTAAAGGCGGGCACTTATTATATTAAAATAATTCGTTCGGATGGCTACGGGGGGTATAGCCTATCATCGGTTTTTACTTTACAGCAAATTCCTAACGATATTGAGCCCAATAATTCGTTTTCGGAAGCTAAAATCTTCAATAGTGACAATAATACCACCGGACACCTAGGTTATTTAGGCGGTGGTGATGGTTCTACCGACATTGTGGATATATATAAATTATCACTCATAAACACTGCGAAAATTGGATTCAATATTGTCTATGATTCAACCTTAGATATGAGTTCTTATTATAGTAATGGGATTGAGATATATGACTCAGCAGGAAAGCGCCTCTTCGCTAAAAACTCTCCCGAAAGTGGAATAGATTATGGGCCTTATGAATTAATAGCGGGCACATATTATATTAAATTGAATAGATCTGCTGGCTACGGGGGGTACACTTATTATGATCCTTATTCAGTTGCTCCTGCTATTTCCGTATTGACCCCCAATTCGGGATCTGTTGGCACACCAGTGACTATATGTGGCTCATACTTCGGTTCGACTATGGGGGCTGTAAAATTCAACGGGGTAGCAACTTCGGTAGTGTCCTGGGCAAACACGGAAATCAAGACCTCAGTTCCTTCCGGAGCTACGACCGGATCGGTAATAGTTTATTCTTCCGCTGGGCGAAATAGCAATGCGGTTCTATTTACAGTAACTGATGCAGAGTCCTCAATAGCGATTTCGTCGCCAAACGGCGGAGAGAGTTGGGAGATAGGAAGTACGCACGATATCACTTGGACGACGACAGGGACAGTGGGAGATGTGAAGATTGAATACTCAATAAATGGTGGGACCAGTTGGACGATCATTGCGACAACTACCGAGAACGATGGGATCTATTCTTGGACGATACCGAACACGTTATCGACGAACTGCTTAATCAAGATCAGCGAAATAGACGGAAATCCATCAGATGAAAGTAATTCGGCATTTTCGATCATCCCCGCGGGAGCAAACGCTCAAAATATAGTCTTGATCGATCTCTATCATGGACGAGATGGCAGCGGAATCGCAAAAGCTTATGGGTGCAACATAAAAACGAATAACACTAGCTTAAGTACGACGAGCTTAGCTGGTGTTAAAACCTATTTTCTATTTTTACCAAATAATGCCGCGCAATCGTATGCTTCGGACGAGTTGACAGCTTTGAATAATTTCGTAGCTTCGGGTGGAAATATTCTTGTAATGGGTGGAGAAGATAACTCGACTCCGACTAAAGCTAATCCCCTTCTCAATCTCTTCGGAATGAGTTTCGGATCAGATACGGGACAGAATGAAAATATGAACTCTTTCGTTTCCCATGCGCTGACCGAAGGATTGACTTTAGTTACTTATATAGGTGCGGACCCCATTTCTGTTGTTCCTCCTGCTAAAGCTTTGGGATATTTTCGCAATAATGCTCTGATTGGATTAGCCATAAATGAATCCCAAGCGTCGAGCCAAGTCATGACCGGCAGTATCGGCAAGGTGGTTGCCCTTGCTGATTATCCTGCCGGCGGAGACTCGGATAGGTTATGGTGGAACATTTGGGGATACCTCAAAGGAAAATCAAATTGGGTGCAAAAAACGCCTTTGACATCGCCTCCAGGTTTGTCGGAGCCGAATATTGTTTTTGACGCCGCCGGGCAAAAAATTCTTCTCTTTGGAGGAAGAAAGGCGGATGGCAGTCTGAGCTCTGAAACGTGGATATGGGACGGGACGGACTGGACGAAAATGAATCCCGCGACGAGCCCTTCGGCCCGTGTTTATCATGCCATGGCATTCGATAGCGCAAGAAATGAGGTACTCTTATTCGGGGGATATAACGGTACTATCGGTCTTGGCGACACGTGGACTTGGGATGGGAGCAACTGGGTTCAAAAAACTCCGACGTCCAATCCGTCTGCCCGAGAATATGCGACCGTGGCGTTCGACGAAGCGAGAAACGAAATCGTCTTATTCGGAGGCGGCATCCCGAATTCCGGAACTTCATATGACGAGACATGGCGATGGAATGGGACTACTTGGACAAAAGCTTCGCCCGCCCAGAGTCCTGTCGCGAGAACTGGGCATTCCTTGGTCTTTGATAAGAGCCGTAATGTCATTCTACTTTTTGGCGGGAGAAACAATTCAGGAAATCTGAATGATACCTGGGCATGGGATGGAACAATCTGGACCCAACAAATGCCGACATCCGTTCCGGAAAAACGATATAAGTCGTCGCTGGCGTATGATGCGAACATAAACTCCGCGATTCTCTTCGGGGGCGTAGGCAACGGCGTTTTGAGCGATACCTGGATTTGGAACGGCGGCAATTGGTTCAAACAGTATCCAAGTTTATCTCCTAACGCGAGGTATTCGCATAAGATGACGTATGATGCCACCCGGAATGAGGTCATCCTTATAGGAGGTTATGACGGCAGCACGTTTTTTAATGATACTTGGTCTTGGAAAGGGGCAACACAGCTCACAGACAATCCGCCCTCGGTTACAATCACTTCGCCTTTTGCGGATGCAAAGGTTAGCGGACAAGTCATTATTCAAGCGAAAGCAAGCGACGATAAAGGCATTGCCAAAGTCGAATTTTATGACGACGCTGATAAACTCGGCGAAGAAACGACTACGCCCTTTAGCCTGAATTGGGACACAAATGCTCTGGCGAACGGTTCTAGCCATAACTTGAAAGCCAAAGCCTATGACACAGTCGGCCAGACGGCGGAAGCCCAGGTCACTGTTACTATTAATAAAATTCGTGATGCGGTTCCGACGGTATCGATCACAGCGCCTCAGAACGGCACTTCCGTTAGTGGTGCGGTGACGATTAAAGCGACGGCATATGATGATAGAGGTATCACCAAGGTGGAATTCTATGCCAAGGATGCACTTTTGGAGACCGATTCTTCTTATCCGTACAGTTGTGAATGGAACACCGTCGGTATTACAGGTTCTGCAACGATTAAAGCGAAGGCTTATGATACTGCCGGTCAAAACGCAATAGCCCAAATGACAGTCAATATCACCGGAGATCAAACTCCTCCAAAAATCACGATGCATCCGAAGGGGCAAACTATCAGTTCCGGATCCAAAGCAATATTAAGCGTGGCCGCTGAAGGAGCCGGATCATTATCCTATCAGTGGTATAGCGGAACGACAGGGAAGACGGCCAATCCGATCGGCAATGCAACAAGCGATTCCTATACGACGCCAAGTTTGACAACGGAAGCTTCCTATTGGGTTCGAGTCAGCAACGCTTATGGCCGGGCCGATAGCAATACGGCCGTCATTAAGGTCTCGTCCTCCGCGAAGTTAGAAGGTGCGGTATATAGTAAGTCAACTAATGCCACTATTTCTGGAGCCTCCATCACGGTGGGCACATATCCGGCCGTTACGACGGATAATAACGGGAGTTACGCTATTTCCAATATCTCAGGCGGGACCTATAAGGCCACGGTGTCGAAAACGGGCTTTACGACCTTCAGCGATAATATCACGATCCCCGCAAGCGGAACTTCCAGGCGAGATTTCTATCTTTCTCTTCCCGTCGGCGAGATCAAGGTGACCGCTATCAAATCCAAATATAATGGGATTCTTCATTATTTGGTGGGGACGGATTTTCTTGTGACATATACGGCTCATGTGGATTGGGCCAATCATCCTCCTGGAAAAGTCCGATTCATTACTACGAAGAATACATACGATGTCGCAACCACGGGAGATACAGCATCAAAACAGCTAAATCTAGGACTGGAATTTTCCGCATGCAAAACGCTAAAGGCGATCGCCACTAGCACCGACAATACCCAGTCCAAAGAGTTCAGCGCCGATTTCGTTATGATGTCGCCGATCGTTGCGCTTGCTTTAGCATGGCAAGGAATTGATCTCGGCGATGGATTTCGATATCACACGAAGACGGGATTCGATTTCAAATTCATCGATGAGCTGATAGATGAAAATATTATACCCGAAAATATCCCGCTATTCGGTAAAAAAGGATTTAACCTGAAACCTGCGTGAAAATCTCATAATTTAAGCTTATCGATCTGCTTGAGCGCATGCTCAATCACGTCCCGATGCCAGTAGTTCGCCGGGAATTTCAAGGTGGGTTTGTTTCCGGTCCGGAT
>Ga0172371_10000188_pt1 | contig 89089 bp, 82 predicted proteins | sample Lak12m_FD_114543 | JGI IMG/M metagenome (GOLD analysis project Ga0172371, IMG submission 114543) | Freshwater microbial communities from Kabuno Bay, South-Kivu, Congo - kab_022012_12m | ecosystem: Environmental > Aquatic > Freshwater > Lake | place: Democratic Republic of the Congo: South-Kivu...
GCGCCTACGCCGTCTACAGCCTCAGGCAGCTCAACGAGCTCGCCTACCGGATCATCAGCGAGGATTTCACCGTCGTCGATCTCAGCAAGAAACTGCTCGACGCCGTAATCGCCCAGGAGGGGGCGGCAAAACGCTATCTGATCCTCCGCGATCCCACGATCGAGGAGATCTTCTGGTCGCGGAGCCGGGAATTCAAACGCGGCCTGGGGGAGTTGAAAAACGGCCGTTTCCCGGCCCTCGCAGCGACGGCGGAGCGTTTGGCCGTCCTCCACAGCGCCTACGACGGACTCTTCGCCCGGCAGATCGATCTGGTCCTTCAGGGCCGGATGGACGAGGCCCAGTCGCTCTCCGAAATATTGGGAAAAGAGGCGATCGACGAGATGGCCTCTTTTGTCCGGGGAATTCAAAGAGGGGCCGACAAATCGATCACCGAGCGGATGAACGAGATCGGCGCCCGGGGGGACAGGGCCTCCCGCCTGACGGCGGCGCTCAGCCTCGTGAGCATCCTGGCGGGGATGCTGATCGTCCTGCTTGTCACCTACAACATCTCCCGGCCGCTCGGCCGTCTGGAAAAGGCCACCGCCGAGATCGCCGAGGGGAAGTTCGATCACGACCTGCGCCTCGGCCGGCGCGACGAGATCGGGAGCCTGGCCCGCGCCTTCGAGGCTATGGCGCGGCGGCTCAAGGTGCTCGAGGAGATCAACCTCGATGCGAGCCCACTCACCGGCCTCCCCGGGAATCTGGCGATCGAGCGGGAGATCGAGAAGCGCCTGGCGGCGAAAGCCCCGTTCTCTCTGTGCCATGTGGACCTTGACAATTTCAAGCCGTTTGTCGATATGTACGGGTACGCTTGGGGCAGCGAGGTCATCAAGGAGGTCGCCCGGCTGCTTATCGTCGAAATGAAGACGGCGGGGGCGCCGGAGGATTTCCTGGGGCATATCGGCGGGGACGACTTCGTGATCATCGCCGCTCCCCAGCGGGCGGAGCGGATCTGCCGCGAGACGGCGGCCGGATTCGACGGGCGGATCCGGACGTTCTATTCGGAGGAGGATCGGGAGAGGGGCTTTTTCATCGGGAACGACCGGGAGGGGCGCCGGCGTCAATTCCCTCTGATCACCGTGACGATCGCGATCGTGACCGACGACGGGACCCGCTTCGCAAATCCCCTGGAGATGGCCGAGGCGGCGGCGCGGCTCAAGGAGTACGCGAAGACCCTTCCCGGCAGCAATTACGTTACGGAAAAGGACGTGCGAAAGGCATGAAACGGTTGCGGGCGGCGGTCTTGATGGTTCTGGCGGGGATTTTCCTGGCGGGGTGCGCCACAACGCCGCCCCCGGCGCCGCCGGTCGAGCAAAAGGAGATGGCGACGGCGTCCCCGCCGGTTGCGAAGGCGCCGCCGGTCGCGAAGGCCCTGCCGGCGAAGCCCAGCATCGAGGATAGGGACCTATTCTCCGCCGGGCTTTCCCTGCTTGCCCGGGCGGAGAGCATCGAGCAGGCGGAGGCCCGTTCGATGTTTGTTTACCTTCTCGAGCGCTATCCGCAGAGCCAGTGGCGGTCCGCCGCGGAAACCTTCATCCGCCTGATCGACGAGAGACAGGCGCTGCGGGAGGCCTTCCGCCGGGAGCAGCTCCTGGGCGAGCAGGAGCGGGCGGAAAAGACCGCAATCCTGCAGGAAAGCGAGCGGATGAAAAAAACGGTCCGGGAGCTGGCCGAAAGGCTCCAGGCGGAAAAGGCAATCCTCTCCCAGGAGAACGAGAAGCTCAGGAAAGACCTCCGGCGGCTAAAGGAGTTGGAGATCGAGATCGAAAAGCGGGACCGGATGCTCCGCTGATATATGATAGCAGCATCCGGGCTTTTTACGAAGCCGCCCTTAGTTGGTCTTAATGATGGCGATGATATGCTGTTCGATGGTCTCTTTCGGCAGGGCGCCCACCAGGCTGTTGACCAGCTTGCCGTCCTTGAACAGGAGCATCGTCGGTATGCTGCGGACGTCGTAGCGCGAGGCCGTCAGCGGATTCTCGTCCACATTCAGCTTGGCGATCCGGACGCCGCCGGCGTACTTCAGGGCCAGCTCGTCGAGGATCGGCGCCACCATGCGGCAGGGGCCGCACCACGGCGCCCAGCAGTCCACGAGGACCGAGCCGGGGGCGGAGAGGACTTCGTGGGAGAAGGTGCCGTCGGTCACCTCGACGGGTCGTCCCTGCTCTCCGGTGACTACCAGGAGAGCGCCGCACTTGCCGCAGAAAGGCTTGTCGCGCAGGCGGTTTTCGGGCATGCGGTTCTTCGTGCCGCAGCTCAGGCAGCGGATGATCATCTCGTCGAGCGTTGCGTGGCACTTGCCGCACAGCGGCCGGCTCTGGAGCCTTTCTTTCGGGATGCGATTTTTCGTGCCGCAGTTGAGGCAGCGGATCACCATCTGTTCCGGATTCATATGGCCACCTGCACGGTGACGGGTTTCAATACGCGGATCAGCTCCGCGGGCGCCATCTCGGCCAGCAACCCCCGGCTGCCGGCGTTGATCAGGATGCGCGGAAGGCCGGCGATGTCCTCTTCCATGAAAATCCGCAGGGCCTTGCGCGTCCCGAACGGGGAGGTGCCCCCCACCCGGTAGCCGGTATGCTTCTCCGCGACCCTGGGGTCGCAGGGGGCGACCGACTTGACCCCGATCGTCCGGGCCAGGGCCTTCGTGGAAACCTGCCGGTCCCCGTTCATCAGAACGATCAGCGGGTTCCCCCGGTCGTCCTCCATGACGAGGGTCTTGATCACCAGGTGTTCATCCGCCCCCAGTTCCCGCGCCGCGATCCGGGCGCCGCCGTGTTCCTCGTAACGGTACGGGCGCAGGGCGAAGGCCGCCCCCTCGCGCTTCAGGGCGAGGATGGCTGGGGTAACGGGTATCCGGTCCCTGGGCATTGCTTTAGCCCCTGTTTAAAAAAAGCCGATGGTTTCCCCGCGCCCGGCCCGGCTATAGTATAATCACGAAACGCAGTCCGGTCAACGCCCGGCCACAAACAGCCAAAGATGACGACCCGGCCGGATGCCTTTTTATGAAGCCTTTTCTACGCCTGGGGCTGGGCGGCCTCTTCCTTTTTCTTTTTCTTTTTGGGTTTAGCCTCCTCGGCGGGGGGTTCGGGGGCCTTCTGCGGCTTGGGGGCCTCTTCCTTCGGCGTCGCCAGGCGCGCGGCTTTCGCCGCCGCGAGTTCCTCCGTCCGCTTTACGTTGGCGGCAATCGCATCCAGGCGGACCTGCGATTCCCTGATTTTTGCCTTCAGTTTCTTGACGAGGACGTCCCGCGCGATCTTCTTTTCGTCGATTCCTTTTCCGGAAAGAAGGGCCGTGCGCCTTCCCAACTGCGCTTCCCATTGGGCCTTCTGACTGAGTCTCGTTTCCCTGCTCTCGGACGACATATATATCTCCTTTTCCCATGAAATACATTTCCCCCTCACCGCCTCCCCTTGCGGGAGAAGTGGGCAGGGTTAATTTTCACCACCCTTTGTGACGACAATCCGTACGGGGGGTTTCCCCCGGCGGTCTCTCCGTTCGCGTAGGCCGCCGCAGGGGCGTCTTCCTTATCAGGATTCCCCCGGGAAAGCCAGTTCATTCGCGGCCGATCGCCGGGCCTCTTATTTCTGCAAGGCGTCTTTGGCCTTGTCGGAAGCCTTCTGGAGGGACTGGCCGGCCCCCTCGATATCCTTCCCCATACCCTTGAAGGTGTTGCATCCGACGAGAATGCCGCAGAGCAGCAACGCAACAGCGATCCCGGTCAAACGCTTCCAATCTCTCATGATAAAGCATCCTTTTTTAACTAATTGATAGCAAATCGGCGCGGCAAGCTCAAGGGAAATAAAAGGCCTTTGCGCAATTCGAAAATCGCGCCCGGCAGGCGGCATGGTCCGGCGGGGGCAGAGCCGCCGCTGTTGACATCCAGCGGCCAATTTAGTATTAATCTAAATACGGATCATCCCTTGAACATTTACAGGAGTATGGCGATGAAGAAAAAAGCAATAGCGGCGGCGGTACTGGCGGTTTTGCTGCTTGCCTCCTGCGCGAGCTATGAACGGCAGGTGGTGCCCTTCAAGATGCCCGCGGCCTATCCCAACGCCGTTTCCGCGGCGGGCGCGACGATCGCCGCCAGGGCCTACGACAATCCCGAGGAGGCGACCGCCGCCTTCGGCTTCGACATCCGCGGGGCCGGCATCCTCCCCGTCCAACTGATCTTCGACAACGCGGGCGGTCATCCGCTGGAGGTTGTGGCGGAAAGAACATACCTCGTCGATGCTGAGGACAACCTCTGGCCGATCCTCGAGCAGGGGCTGGCCTACGACAGGCTGGCGGGGAAGACCGAACTCGGCAGGGTGGCGCCCGAGGCCGCCAAGGGCGGACTGCTGGCCGGCGCAGCCGGCGCGGTTATCGGCGCGGCGATCGGGATAGTGACCGGCCAGAACGTGGCCGCGGCCGCCGGAAAGGGAGCGGCCGTCGGGGCCGCCGCCGGGATCACCATGGGCGGGGCGAAGGGGCTCGACGACAGGGACGCCCGCCGGCAGATCCGGGAGGACCTCCAGAAGCGGACCCTCGAAAAGAGGGCGGTCCCTCCCCGGGAGATCGCCCACGGCTTCATCTTCTTCCCCGGCGAGGCCAAGAAACCTAAAGAGCTCCGGGTCAGCATCAGGGAGATCGACACCAAACAGACCCATCCGCTGATCATGAAATTCTGGTAAAGAACGACAGGAAACCACATATTACATTCCCTCCCCCTCGATGGGGGGGCGGGGTGGGGGTGACGAGGTGGATTTCATTCCCTGCATGAAACACAAGGCGGTCCGCAAGGCGGTGCGCATGTTCGCCGAGGCCGAGCTGGGGCCTATCGCCCACGACATCGACCGCGACGCCCGCTTTCCCTGGGAGGTCGTCGAGAAGATGCGGCCGCTGCAGTTCTTCGGCCTCCAGGCGCCCAGGGCCTACGGCGGCGCGGAGATGGATACGATCAGCTACGCGATCGCCGTCGAGGAGATCTCCCGCGTCAGCGCCGCGGTGGGACTCTGCCTCACCGTCCACAACAGCGTCGGGGTTTATCCCGTAGTCCGGTTCGGGACCGGGGAGCAGAAAAGCCGCTTCCTGCCGGCGCTGACCTCCGGCGAGCGGATCGGCGCCTTCTGCCTGACCGAGGCGAACGCCGGCTCCGACGCGGGCGGCGTGGAGACGACCGCCGTCCGGGACGGGAGCGACTACATCATCAACGGCACGAAGATCTTCGTGACCAACGGCGGCTGCTGCGGCGCCGCGCTCATCTTTGCGATCACCGACCCGCTGAACCCCCAGAAGAGCGCCGGGGTTTTTATCGTGGAGAAGGACACCCCCGGCTTCGCCGTCGGGGAGATCGAGGACCTCTGCGGGATGCGGGCGAACCCCGTTTCCTCCCTCTTTCTGGAGGATTGCCGCGTTCCGGAGGGGAACCTGCTGGGCCGCCCCGGCGACGGCCTCAAGATCGGTCTGACAGCCCTCGACACGGGCCGGATCGGGATCGCCGCCCAGGCCCTCGGCCTCGCCCAGGCCGCCTTCGAGGACACGGTCCGCTATTCCAAGGAAAGGCAGCAGTTCAAAAAGCCCCTCTCGTCCTTCCAGACCATCCAGAATTACCTGGCCGACATGGCGACCGAGATCGACGCGGCGCGTCTTCTCCTCTACCGGGCCTGCGCATTGAAGGATGCGGGGCGGCCCTTCGGCGCGGAGGCGGCGATGGCCAAGCTCTACGGCAGCGCGACGGCCTCCCGCGTGACGAACCTGGCGGTCCAGGTCCACGGGGGCTACGGCTACAGCAAGGAATACGACGTGGAGCGCTATTTCCGGGACGCGAAGGTCACGGAGATCTACGAGGGGACGAGCGAGATCCAGAGGATGGTCATCGCGCGGGCGGTCCTCGCCCAGAGGACGTAAAGACGATGTTGAAGATGGTCGTTTGCATAAAGCAGGTGCCGATGGTCTCCGATCTCCCCTGGGACCCGGCGACCGGCGCCCTCCAGCGGGACCTGGCCGAGGGGATGATGAATCCGGCCTGCCGTTCGGCCCTCGAGGCGGCCCTCCGGATCAGGGAGGCCCAGGGGGGCGAGATCGCCGCGCTCACGATGGGGCCGCCGATGGCCGAGGAGGTCCTGCGGGAGGCGATCGCCCTCGGGGCGGACCGCGGCGTCCTGCTGACTGACCGGAAGATGGCGGGGGCGGACACCTCCGTGACCTCCTGCATCCTTGCCCGGGCCATCGAGCGGACCTGCCCCGGATTCGACCTTGTCCTGTGCGGATTCGCCACGAGCGACAGCGAGACCGCCCAGGTCGGTCCGCAGCTCGCGGAGGAGCTCGGGATCCCCGGCGTGGCCTCCGTGGACTCTTTCGAGGTCACGGGACGCGCCGTCCGGATGCGGAGGATCTCCGACGATTTCCTGGAGACCCTGGAGATGGACCTCCCCGGCCTGATCACCGTGACCGCGGACGCCGATTCCCAGCGGCACGTGCCTATGGGCGGCCTCCAGAGGGCGTTTGCCGAGGCGGACATCGCCGTTCTCGATGCGGAGGCCCTCGGCCTCCCGCCGGAGAAGGTCGGGGTTGGAGGCTCCGCCACGCGGATCCTCAACGTTTACTCCCCGGCGGCGGCGAAGAAGAATCTCGTCCTGACGGGAACACCCAAGAGGATAGTGGAGCGGCTCCTGGCGCAATTCGACGACCGAATCGGCGGGGCGATCGGTAGGGACCTGAAAAAGGGGCCATAGATGGATATTGGGAATGTGCGCTTCCGGGACATGATTTCCTGGTCCCATTAAGGGGCGATTCGATGCGGGGAAAAGGGGAAATGAGCGAAAAGAGGCGGGCCATCTGGGTCTTCGGCGACTACCGGAACTACTTCCAGAATCGCGTGACCCTCCAGCTCCTCTCCCGGGCGCGGGACCTGGCGGAGAAGATCGCGGGCGAGGTCTGCGCGGTGGTGTTCGGCCACTGGACGGAAGAGTGGGTGGACGATGCGCTCTCGCAAAACCCCACCTTTTGCGGGGTCGTGGACGAATACATCGCCCACGGCGCCGACAGGGTCTACCTGACCGACCATCCGCGGCTGGCCGCCTACAGCATCGAGACATACGCGCTGCTGTTGGAGCGGTTGGCCAGGCGGGAAAGGCCCGAGATCATCCTGATCGGGGCCACCGCCTTCGGCCGGGAGTTCGCCCCCCGGGTGGCCAAGCGCCTCGGCACGGGGCTTACCGCCGACTGCGTGGGCCTGGACATCAATCCCGAGGGCCTCCTCGTCCAGACGGCCCCTTCCTTCGGGGGGAACCTCCTGGCGGAGATCGTCACCCCCGAGCGCCGTCCCCAGATGGCCACCGTCCGGCCGGGGATCTTCCAGGAGATCCCCCACGACAACGCCCGGAAGGGGGAGGTGGTGCGGGTCCCCCTGCCGGAAGGGATTCCTGGGGAGAGGGTCCGCCTGCTCGGCTCGGAGCGGGTCAGCCAGCGGGGCAGAAAGTTGGAGGATGCCAACGTCGTGGTGTGCGGCGGCCGCGGGATGGGGAGCAGGAAGAAATTCGCGAAACTCTTCGAGCTGGCGGAACTGCTGGGCGGCGAGGTGGGGGCTACGCGGCCCGTCGTCTATGCCGACTGGGCGGAGCACGACGCCCTGGTCGGCCAGGCGGGAAAGCAGATCCGGCCGCAGATACTTTTGTCCTTCGGGATCAGCGGCGCGATCCAGCACACCGCCGCCTGCAACGGCGCCCGGTTCGTCATAGCCGTGAACAAGAACCCAAATGCGATCATGATGAAGCGGGCCGACGTGGCGATCGTCGCCGACGCAAGCCAGCTCTGCACGGCGCTCATCCAGGAGCTCAAGCGCCGGATCCGCTGACAGCCCATGATCATCCTCGCTTCGCTGCCGGGGAAAAATTAGCCCCATTTAAAGGCCCTGCTGGGCGCGGGTCTCCCGACCGGCGCCCCTCACTTAATCCATTCCCGGCGCCAACCTACAATCCCAGCCGCCCGGCGATCCCCTGCATGGCGGCGAGCGCGATCCCCGCGAACTCGTCGAGCGGCAGCCCGATCTTCTCGCACTCCAGGATCGTCTCCCGGTTCACGGAGGCGGCGAAGGCCTTCTCCTTCATCCGCTTCGTAATCGATTTCACCTTCACGCTCGCGAGCTTCTTGTCCGGATAGACCAGCGCCGTTGCCACGATCAGCCCCGTGATCGTTTCGCCGGCGGCCAGGGCATGCTGGAACTCCGTGTGCCTGAGCCTGCCGCAGACCGCCTCGTTGTGCATCTTCACGGCGTCGACGATCTCCGGATCGATCCCCGCCGCCGCGAGGATCTTCTCCGCCTCGATCCCGTGGCGGGTCAGGTCGCCGCCTACGACCTCGCTGTCGATGTCGTGGAGGAGACCGGCGAGCCCCCATTTCTCCTCGTCCCGGCCCAGCCGCCGGGCAAGCGCCGCGAGGACCGCCTCGGAGGCGTAAGAGTGGTCCAGCATCCGTTCGTTCTTCACGTGTTTCTTGAGCAGTTGTTCCGCTTCATCCCTCGTCATGCGCACACTCCTTTCCCCTGTCCGAAATGGTCCATGCGGCCTCCCTTTCGGCGTCGCGCCTCCCCCGGTCCGGCGGAGGTCATCCCGTCGCGCGTGCTTCGCGGCCGCAGCCGAACGGGGGCTTCCCGCCGGATCACACAGGCGGCGGGAGGATGCGGAAGCCCCGTTCAGCCAATGATCGTCAGCGCGACGTACGGGACGAGGTTCAGCAGTAGGACGATCAGCTTCATGACACCCAGGAAAACGTAGAACGCCCCGTCGAAGGCCTCGCGCGAGAGCCGGAACCACCGGCCATGCATCCGGTAGACACGGTCGGCCGCCAGCGCGAAGACCAGAAACGAGAGGATAAACAGCCCCCCGTTGATCACCATGCACCAGCCGAAGAACGCCCGCAGTGTCCCGATGTCCATCGGTTTCCCTCCCCTTCTCCCGAACGCGAGGCTCGGGCCGCCGCGTCGGGTGGAGGGGCGTCAGACGAAACCGTCTTTCGACCATTGGATGTTTTTCTTCGCGCGATCGAAGAAAGGCGCGAAGATCGAAAGCAGGGCGATCCGGCCGCGGTCGATGATCGGTCCGTGAACCGCGTCCCGGGGGATGAAGACCAGGTCGCCCGCCGAGACGCGCCGGGTTTCGTCGCCGACGCGGAAGCTGCAGTCCCCCTCCAGGATCAGGATCAGCTCGTCGTGGGAGGACTGGCGGTGAAGGGCGTCGCCCGCCTCCTCGATCACCGAAACGCTCGCGGAAACGAACGGACTGTCGAACAGGAACATCCGTCGGATCGGATCGTTTGCGGTCGCCGGATCGGTCTCGAGTTTTTGGAGGGCATCCCGAAGCCGTACAAAGTTCTCGCTCATCTCTGTCTTCCCCTTTCTGCTTGCGCCCGGCGAAAAAGCGCGCCGACGGCCGTGAAAATACCCTTTGCATAAGACCGGTTGGCTGTCAAACAGAAAACAGGATGTGTTGCCGGGATTGACTTGCCGGCCTCTCTTCCCTATACTGGGGCCGACGGTTGCGGTTCCTGTCCGGGGTTGCCGCGTTGCCCCCCGCCCGCTGCGGGGGTCGAAACGGAGAAATCCGGCCGCGGTACCGGAAAACACCATCCCCTTTCGGAGGCCCGGATGACGGAGATCCTGATTCTGGCGGCGGCCTTTCCCCTTCTGGCGGGGCTCCTCTTCTTCGAGAAGCGGGAGTCCACCCGGGGGCTCCTCCTGACGAAGCCCTTTCTCTCCCTGCTGTTCATCGCGGCGGCGCTGACCGGCCCGGAGGGCGATCCCGCCTATTTCCGGATGGTCCTGGCCGGGTTGATCTGCTGTCTGGCGGGCGATGTCTGCCTGATCTTCTTCTTTTCGCGGCCGCTCTTCCTGGCGGGGCTCGTTGCCTTCCTGACCGGACACATTCTCTACACAGTCGCCTTTTTTCAGAAGGCGCCTCCCGGCTTGTCCACCTGGATTATCGGCGTCTGCACGGCCGCGGTGAGCGGCACCGTCTTCGCCTGGCTCCGGCCCCATCTGGGGAGGATGCGCCTTCCCGTCGTAGCTTACATGGTCATCATTACCGCGATGGTCATCGGCGCCGCGTCGCTTCTCAAAGACGAGGGCAGCGGTGTTCCGGGCAGGAGTCTCACCTTTACGGGCGCTCTGCTCTTCTACGTTTCGGACATCTTCGTTGCCCGCCACCGGTTCGTCGCGAAGGCCTACGTCAACCGCCTGGTCGGGCTCCCCCTCTACTATGCGGCCCAGTTCATGATCGCGTTTTCGATCCGCCTGCTCTGAGGGCGGGAAAGAGACCGGAAGGAGGGAACCATGGCAAGATCGGCAAGACCCAGGCCCAAAGCGGCGGCAAAGGGAAAAAACGCCGCCGCCTCCGTCCGGACCGGCCGCGGCGCGGCCGAGCTCGGGCAGGCCATCCTCGACAACCTCGTCTGCATCCAGGGACGCTTCGCCCCGGTGGCGACCCCGAACGACTATTATCTGGCCGTCGCCTATACGATCCGGGACAGGATCCTCGCCCGGTGGGCGAAGACGGCGCACACCTACTACGAGCAGGCGAGCCGGACGGTCTGCTATCTCTCGGCGGAGTTCCTCCTCGGGCCGCACCTGGAGAACCACCTGCTCAACCTCGGCCTCTACGACGAGGTCAGGCAGGCGGTGGAGGAGCTGGGGCTGGATTTCCAGGCGCTTACCGACCAGGAGGAGGAGCCCGGGCTGGGCAACGGCGGCCTCGGGAGGCTCGCCGCCTGTTTTCTCGATTCGCTCGCCACCCTGGGCATCCCGACGATCGGCTACGGCATCCGCTACGAATTCGGCATCTTCACCCAGGCGATCCGCGACGGCTGGCAGGAGGAGCAGGCCGACCAGTGGCTCCGGCTGGGGAATCCCTGGGAGGTGGCCCGCCCCGAGATCGCCTACGACATCCCCTTCGGTGGCCGGACCGAAATCGGCTGCGATGAATCCGGCCGGTACCGAGTCCGATGGCGCCCGGAGCGCACGGTCCGGGGCGTCGCCTACGACACGATGATCACCGGCTACGCCTCCCCGTCGGTCATGATGCTGCGCCTCTTCAAGGCGGAGGCGACCAGCGCCTTCGATCTGCGCTCCTTCAACCGCGGCGACTACTACGGCGCCGTCCACGAGAAGATCGGCTCGGAGAACCTCACCAAGGTGCTCTACCCCAACGACGAGCCGCTCGCCGGCCGGGAGCTTCGGCTGATGCAGCAGTTCTTCTTCGTCTCCTGCGCCCTGCAGGACATGCTCCGGATCTTCTTTCAGCGGGAGCAGGACCTCCGCCGTTTCCACGAGAAATACGCCATCCAGCTCAACGACACCCACCCGGCCGTCGCCGTCGCCGAGCTGATGCGCCTGCTGGTGGACGTCCACTCCCTGGGCTGGGAGGAGGCCTGGGAGATCACGCGCCGGACCTTCGGCTATACGAACCACACCTTGCTTCCGGAGGCCCTCGAAACCTGGCCCCTTCCCCTCTTCGGCCGTCTCCTGCCGCGCCACCTGGAGATCGTCCTTGAGATCAACCGGCGCTTCCTCGCAGAGGTCCGCCGGAACTATCCAGGCGACGAGGGGCTTGTCCGGCGGCTCTCGTTAATAGACGAGGGCGGCGAGCGGTACGTCCGGATGGCGAATCTCGCCTGCGTCGGCAGCCGGAGGATCAACGGCGTTGCCCGCCTCCACACCGAACTGCTCAGGAGGTCGGTCCTGGCCGATTTCAACCGGGTCATGCCGGAGAAGTTCGTCAACGTCACCAACGGCGTCACCCCCCGGCGCTTCCTGCTCCTGTCCAATCCCGGCCTCGCCGCCCTGATCTCCGAACGGATCGGCCGGGAGTGGGTCCGGGATCTCTCCCGCCTCAGAGAAATCGAGCGCTGGGCCGCGGACGCGGACTTTCTCGCCGAGTGGCAGGCCGTCAAGCGCCGCAACAAGGAGCGCCTGAGTGCGATCATCCGGGAACGGACGGGCGTCGCCGTCGATCCCGGATCGCTGTTCGACATCCAGGTGAAGCGGATCCATGAGTACAAGCGCCAGCACTTAAACGTCCTGCACGTGATTGCCCTCTACAGCCGGATCCGCGCGGGGCGCACGGAGGGGATGACCCCCCGGACCGTGATCTTCGGCGGCAAGGCGGCCCCCGCCTACGACATGGCGCGGCTGATCATCCGCCTGATCCACGCCGTCGCCGAGACGATCAACGCCGATCCGAAGGCTGCGGACTGGCTGAAGACTGTCTATTTCCCCAATTTCAACGTCAAGAACGCGCATTTCATCTATCCGGCGGCCGACCTCTCCGAGCAGATCTCGACCGCCGGCAAGGAGGCCTCCGGGACCGGCAACATGAAGTTCTCGCTGAACGGGGCGCTCACGATCGGCACGCTCGACGGGGCGAACGTGGAGATCCGCGAGGAGGTCGGCGCGGAGAATTTCTTCCTGTTCGGCCTTACCGCGGAGGAAGTGGAACGGAGCCGGCGGGAAGGTTATGATCCGCGGGCCGCCATCGAGGCCGACGACGGCCTGCGCGAGGCGCTGGATATGCTGGATGGCGGGTTCTTCTCGCCGGGGGAGCGGGAGCTGTTCCGGCCGCTCACCCGCTCGCTGCGCAAGTGGGACGAGTACCGCCTCTGCGCCGACTATCCCTCCTACTGCGCCGCCCAGGCGGAAGCGGGGCGGACTTACTTGCGCCGGGAGGACTGGTTCAGAAAAAGCGTCCTGACCGTGGCGAGGATGGGAAAGTTCTCCTCGGACCGGGCGATCCGCGAGTATTGCGAGCGGATCTGGGAAGCAAGCCCCGTCGAGATCAACAACCCCTGACGGCAGCGCGGTGATTATTGACAATAGGCACACATTTTGTTGATGATAATGGAGAGATATTTCTCAAAACGATTATACCGAGCAGAAAAGCTACAAACCAGTATATGAGGATGAAGGAATGAAGAAGACAATTCTGGATAATGAGGAAAAGGATATTCTCGAGTCGTATGAACGGGGAGAATGGGCGCCGGTCAAGAACCGGAAGCAGGAAATAAGGAAGCTTCAGAGGTATGCCAAGAACACGCTGCAAAAGGACAGGAGAATAAACATTCACAAGTACGTTTCCGGATATCTTGTCGAGAGAAAGAAGGCTTGAAATGATGATGGATGCGGATCAGAAACGGATCGGCTTCGCCTGCGCCTACACGCCCCTGCCCCTGATCGTCGCGGCCGGGTTCGCGCCGTACCGGGTTTTACCGCTGACGGAGGCCCCGGATTTCGCGGGGCGGCTCCTGCACGACAACCTCTGTCCCCACGTGAAGCGCATCCTGGACCGCGCCCTGGGCGGCGATCTCCCGCCGCTCGCGGGGATGGTCTTCATGAACAGTTGCGACGCCATGCGCCGCCTCCACGACGCCTGGCGGACCGTCCCCGGCGGCGCGCCTTCCGTCCTGATCGATCTGCCGGTCGTTGCGGACGAAGAAGCGGAGGCGTTTTTCGCCGGCGAACTCAAGCGCCTCGCCGGGACGCTGGCGGCCTGGGGCGGGGCGCCGCTCGACCCTGACCGGATCCGCCGCGGAATCGAGGATTGCAACGCCCTCTCGGCGCTCCTGATGGAACTGGCCGGAAGGGTCGGCCGCGGGACGCTCAGGGACGGTCCGGCCCGGCAGCAGGAGGCCTTCAATCGGGCGGCGACGGCCCCCCTTTCCGAAACCGCCGCCTTCGTCCGGGCGCTCCTGGCGGAGGAGGCGGACGGCGGCGCGCCGGATTTGGTCCCTTTGTATCTGTTCGGCAACGTCCTGCCGGACCCCGAGACCTTCCGGTTCTTCGCCGACTGCGGGGCGCGGATCGCGGCCTCCGATCTGTGCACGGGGAGCCGCATGTTTCAGCCGATCGCGTCCGGAGACGGCGATGATCCTTATTTATCCCTCTCTCGGGCTATTCTGGGGCAAAAGCCCTGCGCGCGGACGTTCGCTCCCGCCCGCCCGCTCAGGATCGCGGAGGACGCCCTCGCGGCCGCGCGGGCGGCCGGCGCCAGGGGCGCGCTTTGCCACACGGTCAAGTTCTGCGATCCCTACCTGGCCCGCCTTGCCGCCGTCCGCCGGCGGTTCCAGGAAGAGGGGATGCCCTTTCTCGTGCTCGAGGGGGACTGCACGCTGCGCTCGCTCGGCCAGCAGCGGACCAGGCTCGAGGCCTTCGTGGAGATGCTGAGGTAACGACGATGATGCTGCAATTCTTTCAGGATTTGGAGCGCGGAATCGAGGGCTCCGCCCGGGAAGGCGACGGCGGAATGACCCCCCGGAGGCGCTACGCCCTGGAGGTGGCCCGTCTCGGACGCCGCCTCTATTCGGGGGAGGGGAAGATGGCCTGGTGCGGGGTCGTGGCCCCCTTCGACCTGTTGTCGGCGATGGGCGTCACCTCCTGTTTCGTGGAGTTCGTCGGGGCGATGCTCGCCTCCACCGGGATGGCGGGGGAGTTCATCGAGGCGGCCGACGGCGGCGGCTTTTCTTCCGATGCGTGCAGCTATCACCGCTCCGTCATGGGCGCCGCCCTCAAGGGCGTCATGCCCGTCCCGGACATCCTCGTCGGGACGACGAATCCCTGCAGCGGGGGATTGGCCGTCATCGAGAACCTGGCGAGCCGTTTCTCCCGGCCGCTGTTTGTCCTCCATATCCCCCAGGACGAATCGGGCGGGAACGTCGCCTATCTCGCCGGCCAGTTCCGCCGCCTTGCCCGGTTCGTGACGGAGCAGACGGGGCTGCCCCTGGATCCGGAGCGCCTGCGCCGCGCGATCGAGAACACCAACCGCTTCCATGCGGTCGGCTCCGAGCTGTACCGCCTCGCCCAACATGTCCCCTCCCCGGCCACGAGCCGGGACCTGAGCAACTTCGGCATCGTCATGCCGCTTTTCCTGGGGAGCGAGGCCGCCGTGGAGGTGGCGGAGACCTACCGGGATGCATTCAAAAAGCGGATCGACGCGGGGAACGGCGGCGTGCCCGGCGAGAGGTTCCGCCTGCTGTGGATCCAGAACCGCATCCAGTTCCGCCACCCGCTGGAGAAGATGCTGGAGGAGCAGTACGGGGCCGCCGTCGTCGTCGACGAGCTCAACGACTTCACCTGGGAGGCCATCGATCCGGCCGAGCCCTTCGAGGGGATGGCCCGGCGCGCGATCTCCATCCCCTTCAACGGGACGATCGAGACGCGGGTCGAGCACTTAAAGAAACTGGCCCGCCTTTACAAGGTCCACGGCGCCGTCAACCCCTGCAACTGGGGCTGCCGCCAGGGGACGGGCGCGCGGGGCTTGATGGAGGCGGGGCTCCGGGAGATCGGCGTCCCGGTGCTCAACCTGGAGGTGGACTGCGTTGACGACCGCAAGTTCGGCGAGGGGCAGTTGCGCACCCGCCTGGAGGCCTTCCTGGAGATGCTGGACGCCCGCCCGCTTTTCTAAATTCACTGATTGACGGTTTTTGAAAAGTATGTAAAATTGCAATCAATAAGGGGAAAGGCATGGTGATCGACTTTGAATGGGACCCCGAAAAAGCGAAAGCGAATGTTCGGAAACATCGAGTTTCTTTTCGCGAGGCAGCTACGGTCTTTAAGGACCCGCTGGGCATAACGATTTATGATCCGAATCACTCAGATGAGGAAGATCGTTACATAACAGTGGGGTTCTCGACAGCCGGCCGCCTGTTGATGGTTGCCCATGCCGACCGGGGTTCTCGATCCCGTATCATAAACTCACGGGCGCTGACCCGAAAGGAGAGAGCGGCGTATGAAAACGAAATCAAGAGACGAAAAGGTTGACGAACTTCGTCCCGAATACGATCTTGCCGCACTGCTCAAAGATGGCGTGCAGGGCAAGTATGCGAAGCGTTATGGACAAGGAACAAACCTTGTCTTGCTTTCCCCTGATGTGGCACGGGATTTTCCCACGGACAAAGCGGTGAATGAGGCGCTGCGTCTGGTGATGCAACTCAGGAAGATCCCCGGCAGCGGCAAGCGCAAGACAGCCGGAGCGCGAGAGTGATGCCCAAGCCGTTTCTCCCATCTATAGCACCTTGAACATTCTCTTCACACCTTTCCGAAGAACCCAAGGTGTAATGCGGGATATCGCCCGCCCCCTCACACCTCTTTGAGGATGATGCTCAAGGCCGTCGTCAGCTTCACCGTCTCCTCGTCGGACTTGCGCAGGCGGGCGCCGACGATCCGGCCGAGATTGAGCAGGAGCCTGAAACCGAGGGTGCTGTCCGCCTCGGCCAGGGCCAGAAAATCGTCCTTGCGGATCTCGTAGAGGGTGCAATCCGTCACCGCCCGGACCGTCGCCGTCCGTTTCTGGGCCTCCAGCAGGGCGATCTCCCCGAATACGGCATGGTCCTTGGCGCTCAGCCGGGTGAAAACCTTTCCCTCCTGCGGTCCCTGTTCATCCTCGAAGTCCCCGAGGACGAGCCTCTTGACCACCTCCACCGTGCCGGTCATCATAAGGTAGAGCGAATCGCCGATCTCCCCCTCCTTCATGATGACGGCGCCGGCGGGAAAGGAGCCCGAACGGGAGATGCCCAGGATCTTCCCGATCTGCTCGCGCGCCAGCCCCTGGAACAGGTCCGTTTCCTTCCAAAAATCGACGTTGTCGTTCATAGCGGCGCCTTTCGCCTGAAAATGCCTTTCACCCCTGCCCTGTCCCAACAAGGGCGCGGTCAGGAGACCGGCGCCCAGCGGGGGCGTGACGGGAGGCCGTCGTGCGAGCTTCCTCCTACCCCGCGTTCGGGATGTTGCGCGCCAGGATGATCGCCAGATCGTCTGCCGCGACGGGGTAGTCGTCGTCGGGATTCAACTGAACCCGGAGGGTTTCCTTCTCCACGGCAAAATCCCGTTTCGCTTCCCGGAGCTTCTCCCGGATGAAGGTATCGATCGCCGAGGTGTTGTCGGAGAGGATGTCGTCGATCCGGATCGCCTTTTCCTTTTCGCGGTAATGGAGGGCCAGCTCCTTGAAGGGCCTGTTCACGAAGCCGTGGGGAATCGCGACCCGCCAGAGCTTGTTTTTGTCCCCCAGCGAGAGGAGCTGGGAGACGCAGCGGGGGAGGCCGGGGGAATTCACCGCGCCGGCCAGCAGCGCGCCCACATGTTCCCCCCGGACGATGATCTCGTCCACATTGGCCCTTTTCAGATGGGGCCGGTTCTCCTCGTCTAAAAGCTCCGCGACCGTCTTTACCTGGGGCGCCAGGGATTTGACCGTCAGCGCCGCCAGGGCCGTTCTTTCGTCGGTCCGCTCCGGGTGGCGGCCGCCCGTCTGATCCGCCAGGATCATGACGAAATGCGCTTGCGGGAGGTTCGCCCGCCTGAGCACCTCTTCGCGGACGTAATCCCCCCGGAGAAACTTGAGTTCATATTTTGAATATTTGACGCGGAGATTCTCCACCTCCTCCATGGGCAGTTCATTGATCAGGACGATGGTCCTGTCCCTCTGCGCGCCGTAGGTGGTCAGCCCCTCGATTACCTCTTCGGCGTGGCGGTTCCAGCCGCAGATGATGATGTGCTCCTTCGCTTTGATCTTCTCCAATCCCATGCCCTCCTTCATCCGCCTCTCCACGAAAACCGAGGCGATCGTGGCGGTAAACAGGGACATCAGCCCGACCCCGGTAAAAATCAGAAATATCCCCACCCAGCGGCCGCCGGTCGTAACGGGAAACTTGTCCCCGTAGCCGACCGTGCCCATCGTCACGATCGCCCACCAGATGCCGTCCCAGAGGGAGCCGATGTTCGCCGCGGCACCCGGCCGTTCGACATAGTAAATCAGAAGGGCGCTGAATAAAACGACCGACAGGACGAAGAACGCCACCTGCAAGAGGGGCTTGCGGTAGGTCCTTCTGGCGATATGAAGAAAGCGCCTCAGCGGCGGTGCCTGTGCCATGGTCCACCTTCTTGCGCCGGATCGAAAGAGGGCCGGGGGAAAGACCTCTTCGCCGGTCCTGAAAGGGGAAAACGGCCAAATGATAACAACTTATTGTTATGCACGTCGAGGTTAAGAGAAGCGGTCCTGTATGTCAAGGGGATTTTGACAACAATTTGCCCCGTATCTTTCCTCACTATCCCGCCCTCCGGCCGATGTAGAGGCAGGTGATGCCGAGCGTCAGGGAGTGCCGCTCCACCTTTTGAAAGCCCGCCTCTTCCATCATCCCCAGGAACACTTTCGGTGGGGGGAAGTGGAGGATGGAATCGACGAGGTAAAGGTAGGCGGCGGGATTCCGGGAGAAGAGCCGCGCGATGCCCGGCAGGACGCGCTTCAGATAAGGGGCGAAGACCTTTTTCCAGAGGCGGCTCCGGGGGGCGTTCATCTCCAGGATGAAAACCCGGCCGCCGGGGACGAGGCAGCGCCGCATCTCCCGGAGGGCGCCGGGACGGTCCGGCATGTTGCGGATGCCGAAGGCGACCGAGACCGCGTCGAAGCTCCCGTCGGGAAAGGGGAGCGCCAGCGCGTCGCCCTGAATGAGGTCGATCCGCCCGGAGAGGCCGCGGCGGGCGATCTTCCGCGCCCCGACGACAAGCATCTCCCGGACGAGGTCCAGCCCCGCGATCCGGACCTGAGGATGGCGGAGCGCGGTTTCGACGGCGAGATCGGCCGTGCCGGTCGCGATGTCGAGGAGGCGGTAGGTTTTGAAGAACCGCATCCTCCGGACGGCGAAGCGGCGCCAGGCCACATCGCGCCGGAGGCTCAGCAGGCGGTTGAGGAAGTCGTACCGGCCTGTGATCGTCGAGAAGATCTCCCGGACCATGCCGACGTGTTCGTCGCGGCCGATCCCGCTCACCGGCGGATAGCGCCTGCGGTCGGAATCATTGCCGGGGTCTTCGTTCATGCGGCCTTCCATATTTGCCAAGCCGTCAGTCTTGGCCGGCGAAGATCCGGGCGTAGAGTGGCTCGAAGCCGTCCTTCCCGGCGGCCAGCATCAGCGTCAGCGGCATGGCCTCCCGCCCGAGCTCGACCATCCGCCGGGCGGTTTCCCGGATGTCCCACTGGGCGTTGCGGTCGGCCCGGACGCGGGCCAGGTGGTAGAGTTCCCGCGCGTTCAGGCGCACGGCGACGCGCCGCCGGTGGGCGTTCGTCAGGACGTAGGAAGCAGCCTCGGGCGCTGCTCGGCGGATCTTTTCCCATGCCTCCTCCGTCCGGGCGCAGGCGTCGCGGAAGGGCCTCTCCATGCCGATTTCCGTAACGGCGGAAGGGATCGTGACGCCGAGCGCCGGGTCGTAATCCTGGACGGTGATCGTCGCCATCCGGTGCCGCTTCACCTGGGCAAAACAGGTGGCGCTGATCGTCAGCTCGAAGGTCAGGGAGGCGTGCTCGAACTCCCGCGGGGCGGCGTCGTAGGCCTTCATCCGCCGCAGCGCCACCCGGAAGAGACCTTCCTTTTCCCGCGCCTCCATCGCCGTTGCGGCCTCCAGGCAACGCTCCAGGGGAAGAAGCGAAACGCCGTGCAGGAGCGCCGCCGCGACCCGGTCGTCGGCACGGGGGTCGGCGGCGACCAGCCGGACAAGATCGTCCCCGCTGCCGGCGGCAGCTTCGGGTGCCGCCGGCGGGCCTTGCTCCGGCGCCGCCGGCCGGTTTGCCCCCGACGAAACCTGCAAGCCTTTTCCCGCCGCGGCGTTCGGAGAAAATGCTCGCATTTTCGAGAGGGCTTTCTCCGCGCGCTGCCGGAGTTCCCCGCGCGTTTCGAGGTCGTAGGCCGTCGACTCCGTGTAGCGGACGAGCGACGGGGCCACGTCCCTGGCCGCGCCGTAGAGCCGCCGGCTGTACTCCTTGGCCTCGGCGAGCGGGCAGGCGGCCAGCCGCCGGATCATCAGCTCGATATTCCGGGCGTTGATAGTCATCCCTAACTGGGTCTCCGTGGCGAGGGCGAGGATGTAGCGGGCGTCCTCCTTGGCCCACCCCTCAAGGAGCGACCTGTTGGCCGGGTCGGCGGCGAGCCCCGGATTGCGACCAAAGACATGGGGGCGGAGCTTCTCGTACAGCTCGTGGTAGAAACCGTTCTGCAGACGGATTGCGGCGACGAAGTCCTCTTCCAGCCCCGCTTGACGTATCTCGGCGGGGATGACGAAGTCGTCCTTAAGCAGGACGTAGCGCTGGGACTTCTCGGTGTAGGAGGCCAGGCGGAACCTTTCGATCTCCTCCACCAGCAGGCGCGAGACCCCAAGGACGTCGAGGTTGAAGACGGCGTGTTCGGCGATGGAGCTGTGGCCCATCTCGAAGACGATGTTCCGGTTGGAGGCGCGGGCCTTTTCCACCTCGCCGCGCGCGATCCGGCGCAGCTCGCTTACCGGCCGCGGGTAGCGGCTGATCCGGGCGTAGGCGGCCGCGACGGTCTCCGGCGTCAGGTCCTGCCGCTGGGGGTATTCGGCGGCGATTTCCCGGATGATGTCGTAATCGATGTTGTGTCCCGCCAGAATCACGTCCATTTTATCCTCCCCGCCGGGCTCTTTTCCCGCAGCCTTCTTTTCTTTACGGTTTATTGCATGAGTTCGAGACTTTTGAAAATCGCGCTGCCGGGCCACGATTTTCGAATCGCGCCGCTGCCTCGGTTTATCGTTTTGCGTCCCAATATGGCCGAAAAACGGGTCGGGAGTCAATTGAATTCTGACGATTTATTTTTTACGAGGCCGCAAAAATGTTCCGTTTCATCCGCGCTGTTTTGTGGTAACCTGAGCGCCAAGAGATCATAGTGACGGCCTGCCGTCAAAAGGGATGATAATTCCCCCCTTGCACTCCTCTTTCTTGAGGAGGGACGAAGCCTGTGCCGCATCCAGTACGGGGCGGGGGTGAAAGCATTTTCAAGGGGGGAGGGTTATGGTGGGGGTGAGAAACCTCTCCGGAGAACGAAACGATGGGCCTTCTCAATCTGCTGCTCAAGGATCCGCTGACGTTTTTTCTGTTGGCGATCCCGCTGCTGTACTCGATCATCGTCCATGAACTGGCGCACGGCTGGGTAGCCTGGCGCATGGGCGATCCCACGGCCAAATACCGGGGCCGGCTGACGCTCAACCCCCTGAAGCATCTCGATCCCATCGGGACGCTGATGCTGTTTTTAGTCGGCTTCGGCTGGGCAAAGCCCGTCCCGGTGAATCTCGGCTACATCCCCAACGCCCGCCTGGGGCTCCTGCTGGTGTCCTCGGCCGGGATCGTCGCCAACACGATCCTGGCCTTTCTGGCCGTTTTGGCGCTGCGCCTGCTGCCGGGCGCGCCCTCCGATTCGCTCCGGATCTCTCTGAATTTTCTGGCGCATATCAATATCATCCTCGCCTCGTTCAATCTGATCCCCATCCCGCCTCTGGACGGCTCGAAGATCCTCATGGGGTTTCTGCCGGAGGGGCTGCAGCGCGCCCTTTCCCGCCTCGAACCGTTCGGGCTGTTCATCATCGTCGGCCTCCTTTATGTGGGGGCGCTGGACCCGGTCATCCGCCTCTTCCGCCTGCTGATCGTCTCCCTGATTCGCCTTCTTCTTCCGTAGAGGGATGACAAAGAAAAGCTTGACACGCAACCGGCTTCCCCATACACTTCCCGCCGGTCCGGCGTTCCGGGGAATTGCACCCTTTCTCCCTTCCGCACAGGGCTGACTTTCACGCTCCCGTAATAAATCCGCCCCCCTTCCCTTGAGAGAAGGGGCTTGAGGGGAAGGCGATTCCCGACTTTATTGCGGGAGGGCGTCAATCCAATCGGACCTTATTTCGTTCCCGCGTCTTCCCGGCCGGCGCAAGTGGGGGTGCGGTGGGCGGTTTCGCTGCCGGCAAGAGAGGCTCCATGGACGAGCTGCTCGATAATCTGACCGGCTTTCTCAAGGACCAGCAAAACGCAATGCGCGCAGCCCTGCAGCGCCTGGTCCTGATCCCGAGCGGGACGCACAACAAGGCGGGCGTGGACAGGGTCTGCCGCGAGATCCGCGGGATGCTCGCAGGACTGCCCCTCGAAACGCGGATAATCCCGCAATCCTCCTACGGCGACATCCTTATCGCCTCCGCTCCGGTCGAAGCCGGAAACCCTCGCCTACTCCTTGCCGGGCACATGGATACGATTTTCCCCGAGGATTCCTCCTTCAACGGCTGGCGGGAGGATGAGCGGCATTTCTACGGTCCGGGCGTCATCGACATGAAAGGCGGGATCGTCGCCGGCATCTTCGCCCTCCGTGCGCTCGACGCCTTCGGGCGCTTGCGGGGGCTTCCCGTCACCTGGATCTTCAATTCCGAGGAGGAGATCGGTTCGCCGGTTTCGCGGCCCCTGTTCGCGGCCGAGGCGAAACAAAGCGCCCTGGCCTTCGTCCTGGAGTGCGGGGGCATGAAGGGGGAGGTCGTGACCGGCAGGAAGGGGCGGCTGGGACTCAGGCTCGTTGCCCGCGGCCGGGCGGGCCACGCCGCCAAAGTGGTGGAGGGAAAGAGGAGCGCGCTATTGGATCTGGCGCGCGTCATCATCGAATTGGAGGAGCTCAACGGCCGCCGGCCGGGCGTCTCGGTCAACGTCGGGCAGGCGGCGGGCGGCATCGTTCCGAACAGCGTGCCCGAAGAGGCGTGGGCGGCCGTAGATGTCCGCTCCCCGAGCGCGGAAGGCTTCGAGTTCTTCCGCTCCCAACTGGAAGAGATCCTGAACCGCAGGCGGGCGGAGGGGATGGAGCTCAGGGTCGAGGTCATGGGGCAGGTCCCGGTCATGGAGGCGACGCAAAAGAACAAGGCCCTTTTCGCGGTCGTCGCCGGCGAGGCCGGCCGGCTCGGAATCCCCGTAGTCGAGCAGTTCCGCGCCGGGGCCTCGGACGCCAACACCATCGCGGAGGCGGGGACGCCGGTCGTGGACGGCCTCGGGCCGATCGGGGAGCACGACCACAGCGATCGGGAATATCTGGTCAGGGAAAGCCTCTACGAGCGCAGCGCCCTGCTGGCCCTCTCTTTGGCTGAGGCCTGGCGGCGCTACGAGGCGGGCGATCTCTTTGTGTGAAGCAGTTAAAATATGAAAGGAGGAACAGCGCATATGAGAAAGATCGTTATTTTTGCAAGCATCCTGATGTTTCTGGCGGCGGGCGCCGCCCTGGCGGCGGAGCAGAAGAAGGCGGAGGCCCCGGCGGTGAAGAAAACGGAGGCGCCGGCTGCGAAAAAGGCGGAAGCACCGCCTGCGAAGAAGGCTGAGGCCCCGGCAAAGAAAGCGGCCGCGGCCCCGGGCGCGCCGAAGAAGGGGGGTACGCTCGTCTACGGGCGGGGCGGCGACAGCGTCGGCCTGGACCCCGCCTACGAGACGGACGGGAACTCCTTCATGGTCTGCGACAACATCTACGAGGCGCTGGTTGCTTACAAGGACGAGTCCACCGCCCTGGAGCCTGGCCTGGCGACATCCTGGGACATCAGCCCCGACGGCCTGACCTACACCTTCAAGCTCCGCAAGGGGGTGAAGTTCCACGACGGGACGGACTTTAACGCCGACGCGGTCGTCTTCTCCATCGGTCGGATGATGAAGAACCGCAACGTCAAATTCTCCGGCAAGGGCTGGGACATCCCCAAGCAGGAGCGCCCTCCCGAATACTGGGTCTCGATGGGGATGGACGACACGATCGACTCCATCGAGGCGGCTGACGACTACACGGTGGTCTTCAAACTGAAGAAAGTCCAGGCCCCCTTCATCGCCAACATGGGGATGGATTTTGCGGACATTCTCAGTCCGACCGCCTTCATGAAGAACCCGAAAGCATTCGTCCGCAATCCGGTCGGCACCGGGCCGTTCAAGTTCAGCAAGTGGGTCAAGGACGACCGGATCATCCTCGAGGCGAATAAGAATTACTGGGACAAGGGGAAAGGGCCCTATCTCGACCGGCTGATCTTCCGGGTCATCCCGGAGAACTCGGTCCGCTTCCTGGAGCTCAAGGCGGGCAACATCCACATGTGCGAGTTCCCCAATCCCGCCGACATCGAGCTTGCCAGGAAGGACCCCAAGCTCCAGGTCGTCAGCCAGCCGGGGATGAATATCGGCTATCTGGGATTCAACCACAAGAAGGAGCTGTGGAAGAACGTCAAGATGCGCCTGGCCATCGCCCACGCGATCAACCGCAAGGCAATCGTCGACAAGATCTACCAGGGGATGGGCGAGGTGGCCAAGAACTGCATCCCGCCCACGATGTGGGGCTACAATAAAGAAGTGCCCGAATACCAGTATGACGTCGCCCTGGCCAAGAAGTACCTGGCCGAGGCGGGCTTCCCCGACGGGAAGGACCTGCCGGAGATCACCCTGTGGTCCATGCCCGTGGCCCGGCCCTACAACCCCGAAGGGCTCAAGGTCGGCGTCGCGATGATCGGCGATCTGGGGAAGGTCGGCATCCGGGCGCGGATCGTCAGCTACGACTGGGGCACCTATCTCAAGCGCCAGCGGGAGCAGCCCCAGGACATGGACCTCTTCCAGTTGGGCTGGACCGGCGACAACGGCGACCCGGACAATTTTCTGGCGGTGCTCTTCGACGGGCTGGAATCAGCGGCGATCAGGACCCAGTGGCACAACGAGACCTTCCACAAGCTGATGCAGGACGGGCGGGCCACGATCGACCAGAACAAGCGCGCCGAGATCTACAAGAAGGCGCAGCAGCTCATGTACGACGAGTGTCCGGTCATCCCGGTCGCCCACTCGATCGTGGTGAATCCCTCGTCGAAGAAGGTCCAGAATTTCAAGCTCCATCCCACCGCTTCGATCCGGATGAAGAGCGTGTGGCTGCAGTAGGCGAAATATGACCGGTTTCATCATTCGGCGGATCCTGACGGTCATCCCGACCCTGCTCGGGGTGACCGTCGTCATCTTCCTGATGCTGGCGATCACGCCCGGCGATCCGGCGGAGCTGCTGTTGGGCGAGCGGGCCACGGCGGAGTCGCTCGACGCCATGCGCGAGTACCTGGGCCTCAAGGAGCCGCTCCACGTCCAGTACGGCATGTTTCTCAAGCGGGTGGCGAAGTTCGACCTGGGGGAGACGATCTGGAGCAGGGAGAAGGTCTCCACCGAGATCAAGGAGCGCTTCCCGGCGACCATCGAGCTGGCCGTGGCCGCCATGCTCTTGAGCAGCTTCTTCGGGATCATCCTCGGCCTGATCTCGGCGACCAGGCAGTACTCCTGGTTCGATTACCTCAGCATGGTGGGCTCGCTGGTCGGCGTGAGCATGCCCGTCTTCTGGCTGGCGCTGGTTTTGATGCTGGTCTTTTCCCTCAACCTGGAGTGGTTCCCCATGTCCGGCCGGCTCGGCGTCGATACGGAGCTCGAGGTGATCACCAATTTCTACCTCCTCGATTCCCTCCTCGCCGGGAACTGGGAGGCCTTCAAGGACGCGCTCAGGCACATCGCCCTTCCCGCTGCGGCGCTCAGCACGATCCCGCTGGCGATCGTCGCCCGGATGACCCGCTCCTCGATGCTGGAGGTCTTCCGGCAGGACTACATCAAGACGGCCCGCGCCAAGGGCCTGAGCGAATTCAGGATCGTCATGAAGCACGCCCTGCGAAACGGCCTGATCCCGGTCGTCACCGTCGTCGGCCTCCAGTTCGGGATCCTCATGGGCGGGGCGATCCTCACCGAGACGGTCTTCGCCTGGCCGGGGGTGGGGAAGTGGCTCTTCGACGGCGTGGTGAAGCGGGACTACATGGTCATCCAGGGGGGGACGCTCCTGGTGGCGACGACCTTCGTTTTAGTCAATCTCGTCGTCGATGTCCTCTATGCCATCATCAACCCCCGGATCAGCGTGAGGTAGGCCGTGCGCGACGCCGCTTTCGTCAATAAAGTTTTCCCGGCCGGGAAGAAAAGCCCCGAGGACCGCCACCCATTTTTCGACCAGCTCGAAAAATTCCTGAAAAACAAAACCGGGGTCGCGGGGCTGATCATTATCTCCATCTTCACGCTGGCCGCCGTCTTCGCGCCGGCGCTCACCCCCTACGACCCGAACGAGAACGCCCTGTACGACCAGCTCAAGCCGCCCGCCTGGGCCGCGGAAGGGGCGGCCAAGAACCTCCTGGGCACCGACGACATGGGCCGCGACCTGCTGACCCGGATCATTTACGGCGCGCGGGTATCGCTGACCCTGGGCGTGGTGAGCGTGGGGATCGCCTTTCTGATCGGTTCGCTGATGGGGGCGCTGGCCGGCTTCTACAAGGGCTGGCCGGACAACCTGATCATGCGGATGATGGACATCATCCTGGCCTTCCCCCACATCCTGCTGGCGATCGTGATCGTCGCCTATCTGGGGCCGGGGCTCAGAAACGCCATGATCGCGATCGGGATCATCAACATCCCCCGCTTCGCCCGGATCGTCCGGGCCTCGGTCATGGAGGAGTACGAGAAGGACTACGTCACCGCCGCCCGCGCCGTGGGGGCGGGAAACCGGCGGATCATCTTCAACGCGATCTTCCCGAACTGCCTGGCCCCGATCATCGTCCAGGCGAGTCTCGGCTTCGGGGCGGCGATCCTGGATGCGGCGGGACTGTCCTTCCTGGGGCTGGGCGCCCAGCCGCCGCTGTCCGAGTGGGGGGCGATGATCGCCCAGGGGCGGCAGTTGATCCTACGGGCCTGGTGGGTGATGACCCTGCCGGGGATCGCCATCCTCCTGGCGGTGCTCGGCTTCAATCTCCTGGGAGACGGACTGCGCGACGCCCTCGATCCGAGGCTGAGGGACTGACATGACGCGAAACGGCCGGCTCCTCGAAATCCGGAATCTCAAGACCTATTTCGACGTCCGGGGCGGCGTCCTCAAGGCGGTCGACGACGTGAGCGTCGCGATCGGTGCGGGCGAGACCCTGGGGCTGGTGGGCGAATCCGCCTGCGGGAAGAGCGTGACCGCCTCATCCGTCATGCGCCTCATCCCCATCCCGCCGGGCCGAATCGCCGGGGGCGAGATCGTCTTCGAGGGGGTGGATCTCCTGAAGCTCAGCGAGGCCCGGATGCGGAAGATCCGGGGGAAGTCGATCTCGATGATCTTCCAGGAGCCGATGACCTCGCTGAATCCGGTCTTTCCGGTGGGCGACCAGGTCGCCGAGGCGATCACCCTCCACGAGAAACTTTCGTCGCGGGAGGCGCGGGCGCGGGTGATCGAGACCTTCCGCCTGGTCAGGATTCCCGCCCCCGAAACGCGGATCGACGACTACCCCCACCAGATGAGCGGGGGGATGCGCCAGCGGGTGATGATCGCAATGGCGCTGGCCTGCCATCCCAGGCTGATGATCGCCGACGAGCCGACGACGGCCCTTGACGTGACGATCCAGGCCCAGATCCTCGATCTGATGAACAGGCTCAAGGAGGAGACCGGGGCGTCGATTTTGTTCATCACCCACGACCTGGGGGTGATCGCCGAGATGGCGCAGAAGGTCGCGGTCATGTACGCGGGGAAGATCATGGAAGTCGCGGACGTGGAGACCCTCTTTAACGACCCGAAGCACCCTTACACGGTCGGCCTGATGAGCTCGATTCCGATCCTCGGCGTCGGGAAGAGGCAGCAGCGGCTGAGCACGATCCCCGGCGTCGTGCCTTCGCTGTTCAGTCTCGGAGAGGGGTGTCTCTTCCACGACCGCTGCACGGAGGCGTTCGAGCCGTGCGCTCTGATCGCGCCGCCCATGGTCGATTTCGGGGAAGGCCGCAGCGTCCGGTGCCACAAATATGGATGAAAAAGGGGACAGATTTATTTTTCGCTGAAAAATAAACCTGTCCCCTTTTACGGCATCTACAATACGCGCTTCCGGGATCCGATTTTCAACAGCTCGTCGGTAAGGCACATGATGAAAGCAGGGGCACCGTCCCCCTGTCGGGGATACTATGGATAACGGGATAGGGAAAAATGAGAAGCCGCTGCTGGAGGTCAGGGACGTCGTGAAGCACTACCCCGTGACCGGCGGCGTCTTCCTGCGCCGGATCGCGTCGGTGCGGGCGGTCGACGGGGTGAGCTTCCACATCCTCCCCGGAGAAACCCTGGGGCTGGTGGGGGAATCCGGCTGCGGCAAATCGACCCTCGGGCGGATCATCTTGCGCCTGGAGGAGCCGACGGCGGGCGACGTCCTCTTTCAGGGCGAGAGCATCCTGGGCCATGATCCTGAAAAAATGCGCGCCCTCCGCCGGGAGATGCAGATCATCTTCCAGGACCCCTTCTCCTCGCTCAATCCCCGCAAGAACGTCGCCCACATCGTCGGCGAGCCGCTTTTCGTCCACGGGATGACCGACCGCCGGGAGCGCGAGGCCCGCGTCGTCGAGCTCCTCGAGGTGGTGGGGCTGAGGAAGGAGCACATGCGGCGCTACCCGCACCAGTTCTCCGGGGGCCAGCGCCAGCGGATCGGCGTCGCCCGGGCGCTCGCCCTGAACCCGAAGCTCATCATCTGCGACGAGGCGGTCTCCGCCCTGGACGTCTCGATCCGGGGGCAGGTGATCAACCTCCTCCAGGACCTCCAGAAGGAGTTCGGCCTGACCTACCTTTTCATCTCCCACGACCTGAGCGTCGTTGAGCACATCAGCGACCGCGTCGCCGTCATGTACCTGGGGAAGATCGTGGAGCTGACCGACTCCGAGACCCTCTACCGCGCCCCCCTCCACCCCTACTCCCAGGCGCTGCTGGCGGCCGCGCCCGTCCCCGACCCGAAGCGCAAGCGGATCCGCGTGATCCTTACGGGCGACGTTCCGAGCCCCATCGCCCCGCCTCCCGGCTGCCGCTTCCACACCCGCTGCCTCTACACGAAGGAGGTTTGCAGGCAGGACGAGCCGCCGCTTAGGAAGGTTAGCCTCAACCACTTTACTGCCTGCCATTTCGCGGCGGCGCTGCCGTCCAAAAACGGTTCGATTTGAACGGACGGGGAATTAACCGCTCCTCTTTTCATACACAATTTTCCCCCAACAAAGGTTATGACTGCGCCACATGATCCGTTGACAATCCGGCAAGTCGGACTTAGAATAGCTGCAAAAGTCGTTGAAATAAAAGGAGCGCATATTATGTGGGAATACACGGACAAGGTCAGGGAACATTTTCTCAATCCCCGGAATGTAGGAGAGGTAGAGGGCGCGGACGGCGTCGCCGAGGTCGGCTCCATTGCTTGCGGGGACGCGCTCAAGCTTTCCTTTAAACTCGACGAGAACAAAAGGATTAAGGAGGCGAGGTTCAAGACCTTCGGCTGCGCCAGCGCCATTGCGTCCTCTTCGGCCTTGACCGAGATGATCAAGGGGATGACGGTGGAAGAGGCGATGAAGGTGACCAACCAGGACATCGCCGCCTATCTGGGCGGCCTGCCCCAGGAGAAGATGCACTGCAGCGTCATGGGGAAGGAGGCGCTCGAAAAGGCGATCGCCAATTACCTGGGGGCGCCCGCAAAGGAGCCGGGCGCGCAGATCATCTGCGAGTGCTTCGGGGTGACGGACCGGGAGATCGAGCGCGCCGTTCGGGAGAACAACCTCGCCACCGTCGAGGAGGTGACCAACTACACCAAGGCGGGCGGCGGCTGCGGCAACTGCCATGACGCCATCCGGCAGATAGTCGAGAGGGTGCGGGCCGAGGCAAAGCCGGCGATGCGGCCGAAGATGACCACCATCCAGAAGATCCGGATGATCGAAGAGGCCCTCGAGCGGGAGATCAGGCCGTCCCTGAAACACGACGGGGGCGACATCGAACTGATCGACGTCGTCGGGAACCGCGTCCTTGTCGCCGTGCGGGGCGCCTGCGCCGTCTGCAAGGCGTCCGACATCACCCTTAAGCATTTCGTCGAGGCGAAACTCCGGGATCTGGTTTCACCCGATCTGACGATCGAGGAGGTGGCCCCATGAAGACCGTCTATCTGGACAACAACGCCACCACCCAGGTGGCCCCCGAGGTCCTGGAGGCGATGCTTCCCTATTTCCACGACTTTTACGGCAACCCCTCCAGCATGCACTCTTTCGGGGGCCAGGTCGCCAAGAAGCTCGGCGAGGCCCGCGAGCAGGCCGCGGCGCTCATCGGCGCCTTGCCCGACGAGATCGTCTTCACGAGTTGCGGCACGGAGAGCGACAATGCCGCGATCCGCTCCGCCCTGGCGACGCATCCGGAGCGGCGCCACATCGTGACCAGCCGGGTCGAGCATCCGGCGATCCGGTCCCTCTGCGCGAACCTCGCCGGCCAGGGCTGCCGGATCACGGAATTGCCCGTGGACAAGAGCGGCCTGCTGGATATGGAGCAATTCGAAAAGAGTCTGACGCCGGACACGGCAGTTGTGAGCCTCATGTGGGCCAACAACGAGACCGGGGTGGTGTTCCCGGTGGAGAAGGCAGCGGAGCTGGCCCACGAGCGGGGCATCCCGTTCCATACCGATGCGGTGCAGTCCACCGGGAAGATCCCGCTCGACATGAAGAAAAACACTATCGACATGCTCTCCATCTCCGGCCACAAACTCCACGCCCCCAAGGGGATCGGCATCCTCTATGTCCGCAGGGGGACGAGGTTCGCGCCGTTCATGATCGGGGGGCACCAGGAGAAGGGGCGCCGGGGCGGCACGGAGAACACCCCCAGCATCATCGGGCTGGGGAAGGCCTGCGAGCTGGCGGCCCGCAATCTGGAAGCGGAAAACAGGCGGGTGAAGCGCCTGCGCGACAAGTTAGAGACGGCCCTTCTGGGGCTTATCCCCCAGAGTCGGGTCAACGGCGACCTCGTGCAGCGCCTGCCCAACACGACGAACATCAGCTTCGAGTATGTGGAAGGCGAGGCCATCCTGCTTTTGATGAACGAATACGGGATCTGCGCCTCCTCAGGATCGGCCTGCACCTCCGGATCTCTGCAGCCCTCCCACGTGCTGCGCGCGATGGGCGTTCCCTTCACCATGGCCCACGGCTCCATCCGGTTCAGCCTCAGCGTGTACAATACGGAGGAGGAGATCGATTTCGTGATCGAGAAGCTGCCCGTCATCATCGAGAGGCTGCGGGGGATGTCCCCCTTCTGGACCTCCGTTGCCCAGGCCTGTGCAACATCGTAAAGAAGACCGGTTTTCACCCCCACCCTCACCCCCCCGTCGAGGGGGAGGGGAGATTTATGATGGCATGGAAAAGTTGATTCCGCGGTATCCCGTAATGTCGGCGGCGTGCGCCGTCCTGGCGGCGCTTTTAATTGCGTTTCCCCTTACTTCCCCGGCCGCGGGCGTTTCTTCCGCGGACGAGGCCCTGCTTGCCGCCCACGCGGCGTATCTCGCCGGCGACAAGGCCAAGCTCGCCCGCCGGGCGGCGAACATCCGGAACAATGTGCTGGCGCCCTACCTCGACTTCTGGCGGTTGCGCCTGAATCTGGAAGATGCCGCTCCGGGGGAAATCAAGGATTTCCTGGCCCGGCACGCCGGAACGACACTTGCCGAGCAATTGCGCAGGGAATGGCTGCTCGTCCTGGGCAAGAAGGGGCCATGGGAGGTTTTCCGCGAGGAGCGCCCCTCGCTCGTCAAGGACGATCCGGAAGTCGCCTGCTATGCGCTTCTGGCGCAACAGGGCGTACCGGGCGCCCCGCCGGCCGCCGAAGGGATCAAACCGTTCTGGAGGACGCCGAAGGCGCTCCCCGAGGGCTGCGCGCCGCTTGCCGAGGCGCTCATGCAAGCAGGGGAGATAAAGCCGCGGGACCTGCGCGAGCGCTTCCGCCTTCTTGTTCAGGCCGGCTTGCTGGCGGAGGCCAAGCGGGTCGCGGCACGCCTGCCGAAGGATCAGGCCCCCCCCGCGGAGCAGATAGATGAAGCCGCCCGCTCGCCGGTCCGGTTCCTGGAACGATCCAACGACGGCCTGAAAACGGCCGCCGGGCGCGAACTGGCAATCGTTGCGCTGACGCGGCTTGCGCAAAACGATCCGCAACCGGCGGCGGAGCGCTGGAACGGTAGGCTGCGCGAGGGCTTTCCGCCCGAAGACCGGCAATACGTCTGGATAATGCTCGCCGTCGCCGGCGCGCGGCGCCACCTTCCGGAGGCGGTGGAATGGTTCAGGGAGGCCGGGGATGCGCCGCTTTCGGACGAGCAGCTCGTCTGGCGCGCCCGGATTGCGCTCAGACAGGAGAACTGGCCGGAGGTGAAAAGGGCGATCGAACGGTTGTCGCCGCCGGCCCGCAGCGAGCCGGCCTGGAGCTACTGGCTGGGACGTGCCATGCTGGCGCTTGGAGAGAGGGAAAGCGGGCGGGCCCTCCTGGATAGAATCGCCGGCGGGCATCATTTCTACGGCCGGCTTGCCGCGGAGGAGCTGGGAATGCCGCTGCGGATACCGCCTGTGGAATCGCCTCCCGCCCCAAACGAGGTCGCGGAAGTCGAGGCCATGGCCGGCCTGCGGCGGGCGCTCGCCCTTTATCGGCTCGGCATGCGGGAGGAGGCGACGCTCGAATGGATATGGACGGTCCGCGCTCTGGACGACCGGGCGCTCCTTGCCGCCGCGGAGCTGGCGCGCCGCAACGGGATCTGGGACCGCGCCATCAACACGGCCGACAGGACCGTCGCCGCCCACGACTTCACCCTGCGCTACCTGACGCCTTACCGCGAGGTGCTCTCGAAGGAGTCTCGCGTCCGGCAGCTTGAGGAACCGTGGGTCTTCGGGCTGGTGCGCCAGGAAAGCCGGTTTATCCCGGACGTCGTATCCTCCGCGGGCGCGGTCGGGCTGATGCAGCTCCTGCCGTCGACGGCACGCTGGGCGGCGAAAAAAATCGGGATGAGGGGCTTTCATCCCTCCCGCATAAGCCGGCCTGAGGTGAATGCCGTCCTCGGCGCCTTCTATCTGCGGCACGTGCTCGACGAGTTCGAGGGCTCCCAGATCCTCGCTGCCGCCGCCTACAACGCCGGTCCGGGCCGCGCGCACCGCTGGCGCGACGTACGGCCGCTCGAAGGCGCGATCTACATCGAGACGATCCCGTTTGCCGAGACGCGCCAGTACGTCAAGAACGTGATGGCCAACACCGTCTATTACGCCGCCCTGTTAGGCGGGGAGCAGCCTTCCCTGAAAGCGCGCCTGGGAATGATCGCCGGCGCGACATCCCCGAAATAGAATCTTCTATAGCGAGATCCCCTTTCCCCCTTTTGTCCTTACGCGCTGATTGCGGTCGATGGAGTGGACCTTTATTTCGCGGATCTTGATCCCCTGCAGGGCGCTGAGAGGGACCTCCACCCCCGCGTCGCCCACGGCCCAGACCTTCCGGTAAAGATCGGAGAGCCCCGTTATCTCTTTCCCATCGACGGCGAGAATCATGTCGCCCGGCTTGAGTCCCGCCTTTTCGGCGGGGCCTCCCGAAGTGACCCTGGTGATGAAGATACGGCCGTGGGACTCTTCCGCGTTTATCCCCAGCCAGGGCTTTGGCGTCTTTCCGGAGCGGCCCGTGTTCTTGAGGGATGCAAGGATCGGGCTGAGCAGATCGATCGGGATGGAGACGTTGCAGGGGAGCAGTCCCACTCCCGGTATCGGGATCTGGTTGAAAAGAGACACGATCCCCACTAACTTGCCCTCGGGGCTGATGAGCGCCGCGCCTCCGAAATTGGGGTAGGCCGGCACGGTATAGATCGCCTCTTCCAGGAGGTACTCCCAGTAGCCGGCGAATTCGCTGCGACTGATCACCCGCACGGCCTGAGCCGCATCATCTCCCCCGTGGCCCGCCACCAAAAGCGAATCGCCCAATTTGATTGCATTCGACTGCCCCAGCGAGACGGGCACCACGTCCAGCGGTTTGTCCGCCTTTAAAAGTCCGAAGCCGGAGTTGAAATCATACCCCACAAAGGTCCCGCTGACGGGCTTGCTCCCCGCGACGCTCACCTCGATGCTCTCGGCCTCCCTGATCAGGTAGCCGACCGTGAGAATAGTTCCCTCGGCGTCGATGACCACGCCGTTGCCTTCTCTCTGCGTTCCGAGGGTCGCGGCCGTTTCGGCCTCCTGGGGGATGACGGAGCGGATCTTGACGACGGCCTTGAGCGTCGCCTCCGCACTCGGGTCGGCAAACGCATGGCCGAAAAGGCCGACAAGAAAAACAACGCCCATCAAAACCATGCCTGTCCTTCTCATAGCGCGCCTCCTTTTACGTTTTTGCGATAACCGATCTTCTTCGGCGGTCGCGAGTCGGGGAAGAATTTGATAGCAACGGTCTCATCGAGACTCTGCGGGGGAACAACCGTATGGGGAGAGAGACCTTTTTGCGAGGATGTCTCAGTATAGCACGCCATTTTCAACTGGCAACGGAAAAATTTGACACGCTAAGAACTTCTCCTGTTGCTGACAATCCCTGGTGATGAAGATACCCGCACGGTATTCCATCATCAAAAAAACCCCCACCGGGGAGGAGTGTACACGGTGCGGCGCCTGCAACAGGAACTGCCCGATGGATGTGGATGTTATGGGGTATATCATCAGCGGCAGGAGGGTGGAATCGACGGAGTGCATATTGTGCAGTGCCTGTGTGCATGTGTGTCCGGCGCATGCCATCCGATGAAGACGGGAGAGTTAAAAAAGCAACGCCTGATCAGACCCGCTGATAGCAGATACAAGTCTTCAGTTTTGCTGATCGGTCCAGATCATTGAATCTAGTTAGAAAATGCGCGGTCTTTCTGGATGCATTTTAAGAATTACCGTTGACAAATGTTAGCAGATATGCTAACTTACTTACCATGAGTTATTCCATCAGCTACTTCCATTCGAGGGTAAAAGCCGAGATCGAAAGCTGGCCTGACGGCATATTGGCTGATTATGCGCGGATCGTGGAGTTGTTAATGGAGTTCGGGCCGAATTTGCGCATGCCGCATTCACGCGCTATGGGTGGCGGTCTTTTTGAATTGAGGCCGCAAGGTCGCGAAGGAATCGGCCGGGTATTTTACTGTTTCATCATCGGTAAGCGTATCGTTATTCTTCATGCGTTTATTAAGAAAACACCGGAAACGCCGGAGCGGGAACTGAAGATAGCCCGGAAAAGGATGAAGGAGGTACAGGATGACTGAATTAAAATACGAACCTGTTTCCCACGACCATAAGGCATTTCTCAAGAATGCCCGGAAACGGGAAGGATTCAGCAAGGCATACAACGACCTGGAAGAAGAATATACTCTTGTCCGCGAGATGTTGTCGGCGCGTTCAAAGTCCGGCCTCACCCAAGAGGCGGTTGCGGAGTTAATGGGAACGACAAAAAGTGCTGTTTCGCGCTTGGAATCTACCGGAAAGCATGCGCCGTCGCTCACGACTCTAAAAAAATATGCACAAGCTGTCGGCTGTAATCTGAAAATCAAATTCATACCAAAATCGGGCTCAGTAAAACATGAATCCGGAAGCGTAAAGCAGCGCGCCGGTTAGCCAGCCAGTAGTAGATTTCGTTAATGTTCAGCACTCTTCATTTTTTCCTGGAATTCATGGAACGCGTGTTACGTATAGCAATAAATAATCGATAATACTTCGGCAAAATCAATGGCGTGAATAAGTTGGCGGCACCAAACAACCGTCAGATTTCATTTCATTGCCGGGATTCCATATGAGAAGGCCGACACGGAATGTTACGATATGGTCAGCGAGGACACCCTGGAGAAACTGCAGGATTGTTTCGTGAAGGGCTTCGATTATGTGTGTATTTGAATGCCGGTGTCCAGTCCGGTATTTCTTGACATACCCTTTCGCTTTTCGTAGATTCACCCCATAAAAACAATTCTCGTCCTTAAGGAGGGCCCCATGCCGCAAACCTACCGTCTCGACCACCTTCACATCCAGAGCACGAATCCCAGGGCCGTCGCCGATTATTTCCAGACCATGTTCGCCGCGAAGGCGGTCGAGGGCGTCACGTATGACGGGAGATTCCGCATCGATGTGGACCTGAACGGGATCCCGATTTTTATCTTTAAGATAGAAGCCTCCGAGAACTTGCCGCCCAGTCCGCCGGGGCGCTACCTGGGTCTCGACCATTTCGGGCTTATCGTGGACAACCTTGAGGAGACGGCCGCCGAGCTGAAGAGCCGCGGCGCGGAATTCGTCATGGAGCCGCGGACGACCAATCCAGGCCAGAAGATAGCCTTTATCCGCGGTCCGGAGAACATCAGGATCGAACTGGTGGAACGGAGCCGGCCCGCGTAAGAAGGGGCTGCAATCAGATGAGTGCACGGAAAGGAGGTCGCATCATGAAAAGATCCCTGGTTATTGCACTGTCAATCGTCTTTTTGTCCGCCCTGTCCGCCGGCATCGTGTGGGGACAGGGGAAGTTTTCCAAGGAAACCGAGGAGTGGTTGAAGGCCGCCGAGCTCGGTCCTTACGAATCCCGAACTTATGATGAAAAGCAGCTCTACGAAAAGGCCAGGCTGGAGAAGGAGGTCTCCGTCTATTCCTACTCCTCGCGCGTCCACCAGTTCGGGAAGACCTTCGAAGAAAAGTTCCCCGGCATCAAGGTGAACGGCTTCGACATGGATTCCACGGAGATCGTGACGAAGGTCCTGGCCGAGCAGAAGGCGGGCAATTTCGCAGCCGACGTGATCTTCCTGAAGGATCCCGCCACCGTGCATCACGAGCTCCTCCAGAAGGGGCTGGCCTTCACCTATGTCCCCCCGGACATCAAGCCGGTCCTCCCCGAACGCTTCCAGAAACCCTTTCTCGTCCACCATGTCAGCATCGACGCCCTGATCTACAACACCGAGGCGAACAAGGCCTCTCCCGTCCAGAGCCTCTGGGACCTGACCAAGCCGGAGTGGAAGTCGCGGGTGATCTTCCCGGATCCGGTGAAGATGCCGGAGTTCATCGAGTTTCTCGCCACCATTGTCCAGCACGCCGACGAGATGGCCGCGGAGTACCAGCGGGTTTTCGGAAGGCCGATCCAGCTCAGCAGCGGGGTGAAGAACGCCGGATACGAGTGGATCCTCCGGATACTGAAGAACGACGCCGTCATTGCCGGTTCCACCAACGACGTCTCCAACGCCGTGGGACAACCGGGCCAGGCCAGGCCCCCCGTGGGGATCACGGCCTTCTCCCGCCTGCGCGACAAGGAGAAGAATCCGAAGCTGGCCTTCGACGTGGCCTATGACGTAAAGCCCGTCCTGGGGATTGCCACGGAGGTGGTCATCGCTGTCGCGAACCGGACGAAGCACCCCAACGCGGCGAAGCTGATGACCCGCTGGATGATGGGCGACGAGAAGGGCGGGCAGGGCTACAAGCCCTACTTTGTCTTCGGGAATCTCGCGGTGCGGACGGATCAGCCGGCGCCGAAGGGCTCCCGGACCCTGGCCCAGATGAACGTCTGGATGGCGGAGGCGGCCTATGTCTGGGATCACGGCCAGGAGATCCGCGATTTCTGGCTGGCGAACCTGAAGTGAGCCGATTTTTCGGGAGCGGCGTGACGCAATGGAGGCGGGACCGCGTTCGGCCATTCGTGCCCCGGCGCCGGTATTCCTTAACCGTCTGGGCCTGAAACTGAGGCAGCCCCAGGTCATCCTGGGGCTGCTGCTGGCGATGGTCCTCGCCGGGCTGGTGGCGGTCCCCTTTTTCCAGATGGTCCACGACACGGCCGTCTGGCAGGAGGCGGACCGCCGCATCGTCCGCACCGCCGAACCGGGGGCATGGACCCTTTTCCACTACAAGAGGGTCTTCGCGAGCCCCCTGAGCGTCAACATCTTCTACCGGCCGCTGCTCCACTCCCTCGCCACGTCGCTGGCCATTTCCTCGCTGGCGATGCTCATCGGGACGCTGATGGCCTGGCTCGTCGTCCGGACGGACATGCCCTTCAAAAAAACGATCGGGGTCTTCGCCGTCATCCCCTACGTCCTGCCCTCCTACACCCTGGCCCTGGCCTGGCTCGATTTTTTCAAGAACGAGCGCGTCGGCGGCGCCGTCGGCATCTTCTCGTATCTGTTTGGCGTGTCTCCCCCGGACTGGCTGGCCTACGGCTTTGTCCCCATCGTGATCACGCTCTCGCTCCACTACTATCCCTTTACCTACCTCCTCGTCTCGGGGGCGCTCGTCTCCATCGATTCGTCGCTGGAGGAGTCGGGGGAGGTCCTCGGGGCGAGCCGGCTTAGGATCCTCCGGCGGATCACCCTCCCGCTGGTGCTGCCGGCCCTGATCTCGGCCTTCATCCTCACCTTCTCCCGCGCCGTGGGGACCTTCGGGACGCCTTACTTCCTGGGGGCGCCGGTCAGGTACTTTACCCTGGCCACGACTATCTACACGAGCATCGTCAATCGGACGCCGGCCGTCGCCTACATCGGCGCCCTGGTGCTGATCCTCATCTCGATGATCATCATCTATATGAACCAGAAGGTCATCGGCGAGAAGAGCTTCGTCACGATCGCCGGAAAGGGGCTCAGCCGCCGCCCGACCGCGCTGGGGCCGTGGCGCTGGCCGGCGCTCATCGGCGCGGCGGCACTCATTTCGCTGGCCGTCTTCGTGCCCCTCCTTCTGCTTCTCTGGCAGACGCTGATGCTCTACCCCAACGACTACTCGCCGGGGAACCTGACGCTCCACTACTGGATCGGCGCCAGCCAGCCGGCCCTGGCCGAGGGGGAAAGCGGCATTCTCCGCAACTCGCTGATCCTGGGAGCGGCCTGGAACAGCATCCGGCTGTCGGTGATCGTCGCCCTGATCACGGGGATCATGGGGATCCTGATCGGTTATGCGGTGGTCAAGGGGAGAAAAACAAAACTCGCGGCCGTGCTCGAACAGGAGTCATTTCTCCCCTACCTGATCCCCAGCATCGCCTTCGGGGCGATCTACCTGTCGCTTTTTTCCCGGTCCATCGGCCCGCTGCCGGCGCTCTACGGGACCTTTATCCTGCTCGTTCTGGTCTGCGTTGCGAAGAACCTCCCCTTTTCGGCGCGCTCGGGGATCTCCTCCATGCTGCAGGTGGCCGGGGAACTGGAGGAGGCCGGGATGATGGCGGGCGCCTCCTGGTTCAGGCGCTTCCGGCGGATCATCCTGCCGTTGACGCTGGCCGGCTCCCTGTCGGGTTTCATCCTGGCCTTCATCGCCACGATGCGGGAGCTGTCGCTGATCATCCTGCTGATCACGCCCGAGACCCGGACGCTCACGACGATGACCTTCCGGTACGTGGAGCAGGGGTATTCGCAATTCGCCGATGCGATCATCCTGCTGATCGTGGTTCTTGTCGTCGGGGGGGAGTTTCTGGCCCGGCGCATCGGCAAGAGGGAGATGATGTGAGATGGCGCTGATCGAGATCGAAGGGCTGACCAAGAGATTCGGGGCCGTCACGGCCGTAAGCGGCCTGAGCCTGTCCGTGGAGGCGGGGGAGTTTCTCACGCTTCTGGGGCCGTCGGGATGCGGGAAGACGACGGTGCTCAGGATGATCGCCGGCCTGGAGATTCCGGACGACGGGGAGATCCGGATCGGGGGCAGGACGGTCTTTTCCTTCCGGCGCGGCCTCTTCGTCTCCCCCGGCGAGCGGGGGGTGGGGCTGGTCTTCCAGTCCTACGCCCTGTGGCCCCACATGAGCGTCCGGCAGAATCTGGCCTTCGGTCTCGAGACCCGGAAGGCGGCGCCGGAGGAGATTAAAAGGCGGATCGCCGAGGCGCTCGCCTACATGCGCCTCGAGGAGATGGAGAACCGCTATCCCCAGCAGATGAGCGGGGGCCAGCAGCAGCGGGTCGCCCTGGCCCGGATGCTGGTCGCCCGCCCCGGGGTCTTTCTGATGGACGAACCCCTCTCCAACCTCGACGCCAAGCTCCGGATCGAGATGCGGGCGGAGATCAAGCGGCTCCACCGGGAGGTGCAGGCGACGACCGTCTACGTGACCCACGACCAGACCGAGGCCCTGACCCTCTCCAGCCGGGTGGCGATCATGGACCGGGGGAGGCTCGTGCAGGTCGCTCCGCCCCGGGAGATCTACCGGCGGCCGGGGAGCCTCTTCGTGGCCGATTTCATCGGGAGCCCCACGATCAACCTGATCCCCGGGCGGATCGTCCGGAAAGAGGAAGGCGTCTTCTTCGCGGGGGATGCCCTCTCGCTTCCCGCGCCGGCGCTTGCGGCCCAGGTCGGCGCCGAGGTGACGGCGGCCGTCCGCCCGGAGGATATCCGGATCGAACCGGGAGAAAGCGGAGGCGCCGCTCGGGGGGACGTCTATGCGGTTCTCCCGGCCGGGGCGGAGACGATCATCCAGGTCCGCCGGGAAGGACGGGTTTTCAATGTCCGCGTGATGGGCGATGCCTCCCTCGAGATCGGGGAGAGGGTCTGCATGCATTTTTTGCCGGAGGCGGCGGTTTTCTTCCATCGGGAGAGCGGCATTCGCATCGATGAGAGGCGGGAATGAACAGGGAAGCCGGCCGGTTTGAATGTTTTCGGGGGGCCATGAAGGCCGCTTCCGCGTCGCTGGCAGCGGCGCCGGGCAGGGAAGCCGCCGTGATCCACCACAACGACACCGACGGGACCGCCGCGGGCGCGATTCTCAGGATGTCCCTGCTGCGGGCTGGGTTCGCCGTGGAAAACATACCCATCGAGAGGGTTCATCCCGTCTTCCTGCCGGCTATTCATACGCCCGTAAGGAGGCTCATCCTCTATGCCGATCTGGGCGGCCAGGCGGCGGAGGCGATCAGCCGCCACATTCCGGAAGATTCGCAGGTGCTTATCCTCGATCACCATCTGCCGGCCGCCGGCGAATTCCCCCGCCTGAGCCAGGTCAACCCGGAGCTCTTCGGCATCGACGGGGACAGGGAATGCGCGGCCGCGGCCGCGGCCTGTTTCTTCGCCCTGGCCCTCGACGAAGCAAACGAAGACCTGGCGGCCCTGGCCGTCCTGGGGGCCGTCGGCGATCGCCAGCCGGCGCAGGGCCGGGACGCGGGTCTCAACGGCCTCCTGTTCGAGATCGCGGCAGGCAGGGGAGACCTGCGGCCGGGGCCGGCCGGCGGGGCGGACGCCTGCCTCTTCCCCCGTTTTCAAGACCGGAGCCTGCTCGAGACGGACCGGCTGATCACCGCCCTGGCCGTGAACGGCTACTACCGCCGCGGCGCCGATCTGGCCCTCGAGGCCTGCCTGAAAGGTCCGGATGACCGGGTCCTGGCCCTTGCTGCCGAGCTGGCCGGGATCCAACGGGATCGCTTCGGACGGGAACTGGCCCGGATACGCCGGGAAGGCATTGGCCGGGACGGCCGGATCGTCTGGACCGATGTGGAGGATCGCTTCTATCCGCTGGGTCTCAAGGCCGTCGGTCTGTTCTGCGAGGAGATCATTATGGGGGGCCTGGCGGGCGGGGACAATTACGTGGTCGGCTTTCAACGCTTCCCCGGGGAAAATCCCTATCTGGGAGGATTCTCCGGGCGGGAGGCGAAGGTCTCCTTCCGTGTGACGCCCGGCTTGAGAAGCGCCATTGAAAGGGGCGAGAGACCGGACCTGATGCAACTGGTTCCGGAGGCGGTGCGGCGGGTCGGGGGTTTCGCCGAGGCCTGCCACCGTTTTTCCGCGGCCGCCACGATCCCCGAAGAACGCAAGACCGACCTGATCCGGCGCCTGTCCGCCCTTGCCGGATAGCTTCGTGGGGTCCGGCCTCTTCAGGCGCTCTCCTTGCCCGGCCGCGGCGGTATCCCGGCGAGGGCCTTGGCGAGTTTCACCTTCTTCTCCAGGTTCCCCTCCCGGAGGATCATCACCCGCTGGGCCTGCGGGGAGCCGGCGCCGTGCATGGACTCCACCAGGGCCGTCCCGCCGGTCATACTCTCGATCAGCCGGCCGATTTTGATCCGTTCTTCGGTGGGGATGCCGGCCGCGCCGGAGAAGTATTTATTCACCAGATGTCCCACCTCTTCGCTTTTGAGGTCGTATTCGCTCGGCATGGTCGCCAGGAATCCGCCGGCCAGATCGGCGGCCAGGCGGGCCACTTCGAAGTGGAAACGGGTGACGTTGTGCTTGCCGACATTGGCCAGCATCGTATCGACCATGTAGGCCCCCGAAGGGGTGGGCCAGCCTTCGGCCGCGCAGGCGATGGAGGAGCTGTAGAGGGTCTCGCTCAGATGGATCATCTCGGTCACCTTGTCCCGCACGTGGGAGGCCTTGGCCGTGCCTTGGATCTGGGTCAGATAGGCCACGGCCCCCGTCAGGACGTCGATCAGGCCCGTTTTGCAGCCGCCGTAGTTGGCCCGGTGGTGGGCGGCGAAACGGTAGACCAGGGCATTCGTAAATTCCGTCTCCCCGTTCATGAACACCCGCTCCCAGGGCACGAAGACGTCTTCGAAGGCGATGAGCGCCTCGCCGCCGACGCCGCCGAAAAGGGGATTCCCGGAATCGATCCGCTCCCTGTTATCCTTGCGGTCGTCGTTGGCCTGGCGGCCGAAGACCATGGAAACGCCGGGGGCGTCGGCCGGCACGGCGCAGGAAACCGCGTAGTCTTTTGCTTTCTCGTCCATCGCCGTGGTCGGCATGATCAGGATCTCGTGGGAATTGACCCCGCCGGTCATGTGCAGCTTGGCCCCGCGGATGACGAGGCCGTCCCCGCGGCGCTCGACGACGCGGACATACTGGTCCGGATCGGCCTGCTCCGCCGGGCCTTTGGAGCGGTCCCCCTTGGGATCGGTCATCGCCCCGACGACCATCAGGTTTTCCTCCTGAATGAAGGCCAGCCACTCCTTGAACCGCGCGAAATAATCCGTGCCGAATTTTTGATCGATTTCACAGGCGACGGAGTAAACGGCGTTGATGCCGTCGAGCCCCACGCAGCGCTGGAAGCACGAGCCGGTCTTCTGCCCCAGGACGCGCAGCAGCTTGACCTTCTTTATCAGGTCCCCCGTGTTCTGGTGGACATGGCTGAAGCGGCTGACGGTCCTGCCGGTCAGATGGGAGACGGCCGTGGCCAGGTCCCTGTATTCCGGGTCGTTCGCCAGGGCGTAGGTCACCGCCGCGGCCCGCACATGCGGCGCCGTGGCCGGATGGCGGGTCACGTCCTTGATCCTCTTTCCCTTGTAATAGACCGCATGGTTGAGCTTCCGCAGGCTCTTGAGGTAATCCTGGGCCGTTTTGATCTTCATCGTCAGACTCCTTCTTCAGGCTTGTAAAATGCGGCCCGCAGATGACAGGCCCCCTGTCCGTTTCAAGGCCGGCGCCTTTTGTTCACCAGGCGTTTCGATAGATGCGCTCGGCGTCCTCGAGGGTGATTCTCCGGGGATTGTTCGCCAGCAGGCGCGTTACCTTCATCACCCCCTGGGCCATTCCCCCAACGGCCTCTTCCGGGACATTCAGGTCCCTGAGACGCAGGGGGAGGTTAAGGTCGACCATCAATTCTTCGATGACCTCGAGTCCCGCCTCCGCGGCCTGCCGGTCGGTCAAATCATCGACGGCAAGTCCCAGGGCCGCGGCGACGGCGGCGAATTTGGGCAGGTTCCCCAGCATATTGAAACGCAGCACATGGGGCAGCATGACCGAGTTGGCCAGGCCGTGGGGGATGTGGTGGAATTCGCCGCCCAGCGGGTAGGCAAAGGCATGGACGGCGGTAACCCCGGCGTTGGCGAAGGCCATCCCGGCCAGCAGGCTCCCCTCCAGCATCTTGGAACGGGCCTCCAGGTCTTCACCCCGGGCGTAGGCGGTCAATAGATTCCCGGCGGTCAGCTCGATGGCCCGGAAGGCCAGATGGTCGGTCAGGGAATTGGCGTTGACCGAGGTATAGGCCTCGATGGCGTGGATCAGGGCGTCCATGCCGGTGAAGGCCGTCACCGCCGGCGGGAGACCGACGGTCAGGAGCGGATCCAGCAGGGCCGCGCTGGGAAGCAGATGGGAACTGACGATCCCCTTTTTCAGTTTTTCCCGCGTATCGGACAAGATGGCGATCGGGGTGACCTCGCTGCCCGTCCCGGCCGTGGTGGGGACGAGGATCAGCGGGACGCCCGGATTGGGAATGAGGTCGATCCCGAAGATGTCGTCGATCCTGCCGGGATTGGTAAGGCGGACCGCAACCACCTTGGCGATGTCCAGCGAACTCCCCCCGCCCAGCCCGATAATGCAGTCGGTCTCCTCCTGCCGGGCCTTCTGATAGCATTCTTCGGCAACCTCGATTCTGGGGTCCGGCTCCACCCGGTCGAAAACGGAGCAGGGAAACCCCGCCTGCTGCAGGGATTCCTCCACCGGCTTGAGAAGTCCCGCCCGGACGATCCCCGGATCGGTGACGATGAGGACCTTTTTCCCTTTGAGGGCCTTTGCTTCCAGGCCGATCTGCGCGCTGCATCCCGGGCCCATCAGGATGCGCGGCGTGGTCCGAAACAGTAGATGTCCCATAGGTCTCCTCAATTTCCTTCCCTGCGCTGCGACAAGCTGTCCCCCGCGAAAGCGCCGAAGGACCAAGCTATGGCGCATTATCCCGATTCTTTACGACGCAGTCAAGAATTGACGAACTCGTAAAAAATGGTCGCAAAAGCCTTTCTTTTAGGACGGCTTCGTAAAAAGCTCCGCAGGCAAGGCGCGCAAATCCTGAGGAGTGAGGCGTACTGTTGCGTACGCTGCAACGACGAAGGATGAAGCGCAACGCAGCCTCCGGACTTTTTACGAAGCCGTCAAGAATTCGATCGCTCTCCGGTTAAACTCATTCGCCTCTTCCATGAAAAACAGGTGGCGGCAGCCGGGGAAAAAACATAACTTCGCGCCCGGCAGGAGCTCCTTCAATATCAGCGAGTTTTGCGGCGGCACCAGCGGGTCGTCATCCCCGGACATGATCAATGCCGGAACTTTCAGGCCGTCGAGGCGCCCCGCCGTGTCGTGCTTGAGGCAGGCCGCGAACTGTCTGAAAAAGGCGAACGCGGGCTGGTAGTGCCGCAGGGAAATCTCTATGAATTCCCTAATCCAGCCGGGATTCTGGGCGATGAACCGGTCGGAAAAATAGATGTCCATGTCTTTCGTGAGTATCTCCGCGGGGGTCAGCCCTTCGTTCGCGGTGAATTTTTTCAGGCGCTCTTCGCTCATCAGGACCGCCCGGCTGCCCCCGCCGCTCGTGCAGCCGAGGATCAGACTCCTCACCCTGTCGGGATAATTAAGCGCCAGTTCCTGGGCGATGTACCCGCCCATGGAGATGCCCAGGATGTGGGCGCCGGCAATCCCCAGGGCCTCCATCAGGCCCGCGGTGTCGTCCGCGAAAAGGCGGATCGAGTATTCCCTGTCCGGCTTGTCCGAGCGGCCCGCCCCCCTGTTGTCGAAAGCGACCACTTTGAAATGTTCCGACAGGGCGGGAATCTGGCAATGCCACCATTCGAGATTCCTCCTGAGGCCCATGATCAGGACGAGGGGAATCCCTTCCCCGTATGTCTCATAGTACAGATTGATATCATTGACCCTGATTAAAGGCATCCGTCCAATTCCTCCTCGATGGCATTTTCAACTGCGGGGTGGAACCATCCGCGCCGTCCGGCGGGACAAGGGCCGTAAGGGCGGCGATGAGGGCGGCCGGGCTGTCGAAGACGGGGCCGCCGGCGGGCGGTTCCGGCCGCCGGATGACGACTACGGCGCAGTTAGCCCTGCGGGCCGCGGCGAGCTTGGCGTCGAGGCCGCCGGCCTTGCCGCTCTCCTTGGTCACGATGACGCCGATCCCGAAACGCCGGAGGGCGGCGATGTTCTCCTCCGCTGTAAACGGCCCGCGGCCGGCGATGATCTTCTCCTCCGGGATACCCGCTTCGCGGCAGGCGGCAAGGGATTCCGGCGTGTCGAGGACGCGGACGGCGAGCGGGACGCCGGTCCGGCGGGCGGCCTCCGCATAGGGGGCGAGGTTCCGGGAGCCGGTGGTCAGGAGGACCGGGCGGCCGAGGGCGAAGGCGATTTGAGCGGCCTCGGCGTGATCGACGGCGAAACGGACGGGTATCCGCGCGGCGCCCGCGCGGCCGGCGGCCCATCCGGCGGAATCTTCTTTGGCGGAGGCGTCACGGTCTTCTTCCAAGTGGGACGCAGCGCCGCCGGTTTGAAAGGCGTCGGAGGGCAGGTCGCTCTCCGCAGGCAGCGCCTCCGGCCGCCGGAAGACGAGGCAGGGGATACCGAGGCGCAAGGCCGCGTTGTGAGCGGCCGCATGGACAGCGGCGGCGTAGGGATGGGCGGCGTCGACGATTGCCCGGATGCCTTTTTCCTTTCCCAGCGCTGTCAGACCTTCCTCGTCGAGGCGTCCCGCCCGCCGGGAGATCCGGGGATGCTCCCCGATCGCCAGCGGCGCCGTTGTCGCCTGCGAGACGAGCAGCTCGTATCCCGCCTCGGCGAGGCCGAAGGCGAGGGGGGCCGTTTCGCTCGTCCCGCCGATCAGCAGGATCATGCCGCCCTCCCCTCCGGCGCGGCGCGTCGACTGTCCGGCAAACACGACGAGAGACCTCCGGAGAGCGCGGCGCCGTCCGGGGTGGCGGCAGACCCTGGGGAGGGTGCAATCATATCTCGTACCCCCTGGGGGTCACAAACCACCCCGCGATCCGCCGGGAGGAGCGGTTCCCGACGATCACGACGCTCCGCATGGCGATCGGCAGCTCGAGGAAATGGTCCAGGTCGGAGAGGTGAATCCGTTCCTCCGGCGACCCCACCGCCGTCCCCACGCCCACGGGCGTCGTCCCCGGTCGGTGGCGGCGGAAGATCTTTGCCGCCTCTGCGAGCTGGCGGGTGCGCTTCTGCGAGCGGGGGTTGTAGATGGCGACGACCAGATCGGCCGCCGCGACGGCCTCCAGCCGGGCGCGGATCGTCTCCCAGGGGACGAGTAGATCGCTGAGGCTCAGCGCCGCGAAGTCGCACATGAGCGGCGCCCCGAGGCGCGCCGCCAGGGCGTTTGCGGCGGTGACACCGGGGATGATCTCGATGGTAACGGTGGCCCCCTCCGCGGCGGCGATTTCCAGGACAAGGCCGGCCATCCCGTAAACACCAGGATCGCCGGAGGAGACGAGCGAAACGGTCCTTCCTTTCGCTGCCCGCGCCAGCGCCGTCCGGCAGCGTTCCGCCTCGCGGGTCATCCCCGTGGCGATGAGTTCCTTCCCCGCCGTTATGTCCGCGACGAGCTCCATGTAGCGCGTATATCCCACGACGCAATCGCTTGCCGCGATCGCCTCCTCGGCCCTTCTTGTCCGGTCCGGCGGTCCGCCGGGGCCGATGCCGACCACGAAAAGCCTTCCCGGGCGGGCGCGCCCTCGCTCCCGAGGCACTTCTTCTTTCGCCAAATTAATCTGGTCCTCCTTCTATTAATAAAATGACGACTACCCGATAACTCTTTTTCACGTCAAGAGATTTATGATATCATTAACGCGGGATGAGATGGATAAAGAGTGCAACTATGAGAAACGCATCATGAAACGCAAAGAGATCGTTCTGAAGAGGGGATATACTGCCCACCGCATTTCCAGGAAGACCTTCCTTCCTGCCGGTGCAATCCTGCTGCTCTTGTTAATCCTCGCATTTGGCAGGGGCAGGGCGGAAGCCGATATCTATCAATACAAGGACAAGGACGGCAACTGGGTCATAACGGACTCCCCGCCGGGTGATGTCGAAAAGATCGAAATCATCAAAGACAGGCGAGCTTCAAGGTCTCCCGGATTCAGGGATCTGGAAAGGGAGTTGACGGGGAAATATCGGCCGCAAAACGAAATAGAGGCGGCCTCCCTCAGTACCGTGACCATTAAGACTTCGCTGGGACTTGGATCGGGATTCTTCATCAACGAGAACGGCTATATCTTGACGAACAAGCATGTGTTGAGGGGGGATGAAACTCAAATCAGAAAAACGGAGGAGTTCATCGCCCGGGCGGACAGCAAGATAGAGGACGATGAAGCGGCCATCGCCAACGCGGAAAATCAGCTAAGAAGGATCAAGGGCGACCTGGACGATTACAAGGCCTCCGTTGACCGCATGACCGATCCGAATGCCCAAGCAGTCGCCCTGCAAAGATACAGGGAACAATCTGCGCAGTATGATTTCTACGCGGCGCAGCTCAGGAAACGAAAGGATGAGAGCGAGGAAAGGATAGCGAAATATCGGCGGGAGAAAGGGGAATTCACCAGGAAAGCGAGGATGGCCGAACACGACCGCCGGTTCATCGTCGTGCTGAAGGACAAAACGGAGCTTGAGGCCAATCTTGTTTCCGTAAGCGCCGATTATGATCTGGCTCTCCTGAGGATAGAGGGGTGCAAATCGCCCTTCATCCGGTCAGGCGTACAAAACAGGATCATTCAGGGGATGAGGGTCTTTGCCATCGGGAGTCCGCTGGGGGTGGGCGATTCGGTATCCGCCGGGGTCATATCCGGATATGACGATGATTACATCCGGACGGACGCCAGGATATATCACGGAAACAGCGGCGGGCCGCTGATTGCCGCTGACGGGAAGGTCATCGGCATCAACACCCTGAAACTGATAACCCGGAAATTCGAAGGGATGGGGTTCGCCATTCCCATCAGAAGGGCCTTGCAGGAATTCGACAGATATCTGAAAATGAACCCTTAGAACGGTGGCAAACATCAGCGAGAAATATCATTCACCTCATGCAGTACGGGTTGAAATATGCGAAGGCTTGTCAACGTATTTTTCGTTCCCGGTAAAGGGTGGGCTTTTTCCCTTCATCGGATGAATCAGGTCTCGAATAAGAAAGGAATGGATCATGCCGGCGGATAAGGCCATTCGGACTTTTGAGGGGGCCGTTGCGATTATTACCGGGGGGGCCTCCGGCATCGGCCGGGCGCTCGCCGGGGAACTGGCGAGACGCGGCGCCGAGATTGTCATCGCCGACCGGCAGGGCGGGCCCGCGGAAAAAGCCGCCGCGGAGATTCGCGCCTCCGGCGGCAAGGTCCTGGCCAGGGAAGTGGACGTGACCGACTATCCTTCCGTCGAGCTCCTCGTTCAGGAAACCGCCGGGCGCGCGGGCCGGCTGGACTACATGTTCAACAACGCCGGGATCGGGATCGGCGGCAACGCCAACCATTACAGCATCGAGGACTGGAACCTGATTCTTGACGTCAATCTGCGCGGGGTGATCAACGGCATCCAGGCGGCCTACGGGATCATGCGGCGCCAGGGCTTCGGGCACATCGTCAACACCGCCTCGATGGCCGGGCTGATCACCTCTCCCGGCGCGGCGGCCTACGCGGCGACCAAGCACGCGATCGTCGGCCTTTCCAAATCGCTGCGGGCCGAGGCCGCCTCGGCGGGGGTTTACGTCAGCGCGATATGCCCCGGCGTCGTACGCACCCCCATCCTGGAAGGCGGGGGGAGATACGGCAGGATGCTCATCGAGATCCCCTCCGAGGAAATGCGCCGGATGTGGGACGAATTCAGGCCGATGCCCCCGGAAACATTCGCCCGCAAGGCGCTCGCCGGCGTCGCCAAAAACAGGGCGATCATCATCGCGCCCTGGTGGTGGCGGCTGTTCTGGTGGCTGGACCGCCTGTCGCCTTCCGCCGGCATACTTTTCGCCCGGAGAAATTTTCAAAAGACGATGGCGCGGCTGGGCATCGAGTAGGGTAGTGTAAGAAACAACGGGATTATGATTGACAAATGCAGGCAAGTATTTTAGTGATTCTAACACATAGCGGCAAAGAAGCAGTGAATAACGCAAAGGAGGTGTCATGATGAGAAAAACAGCATTACTTTCCCTTATGGTATTTTTTGTCGGTCTGTTTACGGTATGCCCGCTCGCTCATGCCCAAAGCACGATAAAGGTCGGCATTGTCGACACCTACACGGGGCCCGCGACGACATTCACCATGGACGTCCTGGACGGTTTCAAGCTTGCCGTCAATGATATCAACGCCAAGGGCGGCGTCCTCGGAAAGAAGATCGAATACATGACCCGCGACGAGAAATTCAAGCCGGACATCGGCCTGGCCATGGCCAAGGAGCTTGTCCTGAAGGAAAATGTGGATATTCTCATGGGGACGATCAACAGCGCGACGACCCTCGCCATTTCCGATTTCGTGAAAAAAGAGAAGCTGCCGTTTTTCGTGACCTTTGCGAAAAGCGAGAAGATCATCGGCGAAAAAGGACACCAGTACATCTTCAATATGAACGAAAACACCGCCATGGTCGGCAAGGCCGCCGCCGTTGCGCTGGCGAAAAAGCCGTACGTGAAATACTGGATCGCCGGCGACGATTACGAATACGGCCACGCCATCGCGGACAGTCTGTGGAATCACCTGAAGAAATTCAAACCGCAGGTGCAGAAGGCCGGCGAGTCGTGGTGGAAGGTCGGGGAAGCCGATTTCACCCCCTACATCACCCAGATCCTCGCCGCCAAACCCGATTTCATCATCGTGGCCACCGGCGGCGCCGGCATGGTCAATTTCCAGAAGGCCGCCAAGGCAACCGGTCTGAGCCAGATAATACCGTTCTACCAGCATACGGCCATCGAGCTTTCCGTTCTGAAACCCCAGGGACAAAACGCCCCCGAAGGCGTCTTCGGGACGGCCAACTATTTCTTCTACTATCCGGATACCCCGTCGAACAGGGCGTTCGTCGATGAATTCAAGAAGGCGTACAACAGAGAGCCGAGAATCGGCGCCCTTTCCGGGTACATGACGGCGAGGTTCATAGCCGAAGGGTACAAGAAGGCCGGCAAGATCGACAAGGAAGCCCTGATCAAGGCCCTCGAAGGGATGTCGCTCGACACCCCTGTGGGCCCAATGGCGATCAGGGGCTGCGATCACCAGCTCGAGCTCCCCATGTATTTCGGGGTGACGGCGAAGAATCCCAAATACGATTTTCTCGTGGCAGGCGATGTCCAGGTAATCCAGGCAAAGGATTATATGCCCACCTGTGATGAGGTGATACAGTCCCGCAAGTAGGAGCCCTCGCACAGGAGTACTATATAACATGAACGCCGTCTACTCGATCATACCGGCGGGTGTTTTGTCGCAGGTTTTTGTGGGTCTGAGCCGGACCACCATCCTCTTCATCGTGGCCTCCGGCCTGACCCTCATTCTGGGAGTCCTCAGGATCCCCAACGTGGCCCACGGCTCTCTCTACATGATCGGGGCGTTCACCGCCTTCACGGTGACGCAGCTCTCCGGCGGCGGCACGGCCGGTTTCTGGACGGCCATCGTGGTTGCCCCTCTGGTCGTGGCCTTCATAAGCCTCATTGCGGAAAGGGGGATGTTTCAGTTCCTCTACGAACGGGAACACTTGATGCTCCTGCTTTTGACCTTTGCGTTTTCCCTTGTTTTCGGCGACCTTGTGAAACTCGTATGGGGCACCGAGTACAAATCGGTGCCGGTGCCCCCTTTCTTTCAGGGTTTCGTGCCCCTCTTCGGGGGTCTTCCCTTTCCCCTCTATAACCTCTTCCTTCTGATTGCAGGTCCCGTTGTGGCAATACTCCTCTATCTTCTGACGAACAAGACGAAGATGGGGAAGATAGCGCGGGCGGCGGCGGTGGACAGGGAGATGGTGGGCGCCGTCGGCATCAACGTAAGCCGGGTCTTTGCCGTCGTCTTTGTCATCGGCTGTTACCTGGCCGGGTTGGGGGGCGTCCTTGTGGCGCCGACGGTGAGCGTCACCCTCGGAATGGACCATACACTCATCATCGAGGCGTTTCTCATCGTCATCATGGGAGGCCTGGGGAACATCTGGGGGGCGCTGCTGGGGGCCCTGATCTTCGGCCTGACGCAGTCGCTGGGCATTCTCGTCTGGCCGAAATTCGGGATCATTTTCCCCTATCTCGCCGTGGTCGTCGTATTGCTGTTCAGGCCGACCGGGCTCCTGAAGTCCACGTGGTAACGGAGCGCGTATGAGCAGGAAAACCATCTGGGGGCTGAGCGCGGGCATCGTCGTTTTCCTGCTGTTCCCCGTCTTTCTCCCGCGCTTTTACGTTTATCTCGTCTCGATTATTCTGCTCTACGGTCTTCTCGCCACCAGCCTGAATCTTGTCCTCGGATACGGAGGGATATTCCAGTTCCACCATGCCGTGTTCTACGGGGTCGGCGCCTATGGCACGACGCTCATGCTGACGAAGTCGGGGCTGCCCGCGGCGCTCGCCTTCCTCACGGGGCCGCTTGTTTCGGCCGCCTTCGGCCTCGTTCTGGGCGTCATCTGCATCCGCCTCTCCAAGCTCTACTTCGGCATGCTCCAGATCTCCCTGGGCTCCCTGGTCTGGGCCATCGTTTACCGCTGGTACGGCTTTACCGGCGGCGACGACGGCATCCATGGGATACCCGTGCCGGAGCTGCTCGCCTCGCCGAAGAGCGCCTACTATTTTACGTTCATCGTCACCCTCGCATCCCTTTTTGTCATGTGGAAAATAATCCGCTCCCCGTTCGGAAGCGTCCTCCAGGGCATCAGGGACAATCCGCTCCGCAGCGAGATGATCGGGATAAACGTCAGGAGGCATCAGCTCCTTGCCCTCGTTCTGGCCGGGTTCTTCGCGGGGGTGGCGGGATCGCTCTTCGTCGTCGTGGACAATACGGTCTTCCCCGACATGCTCTTCTGGACCCTCTCACTGGAAATCGTCATCATGTGTCTGTTAGGCGGGTGGTTTACATTCCTGGGACCCATGCTCGGCGCCGCCGCCATCGTGGCCCTGCGAACCTTCGTGAGCGGCTATACGGACTACTGGGCGCTGGTCCTGGGCGTTATCATGATGCTCGTCATCTTCTTTCTGCCCAACGGCATCCTCGGCTATGTCGAGGAAAGACTGAAAGGCGGCCTCCGGGCGCCCCAAAGCGAGGAGCGATAAGTGTTGGAGGTGACGTCCATATCCAAATCCTTCGCCGGCTTCCAGGCTGTCAACAGGGCGAGCCTTGCGGTGGAGAAGGGCGAGATCGTCGCGGTGATCGGGCCGAACGGCGCCGGGAAGACGACCCTCTTCAACATCATCACCGGGATCGTCAAGCCCGATTCGGGCCGGGTGCTCTTCAAGAATGAAGACATCACAGGGCTTGCCCCCTACGAGGTCTGCCGGAGGCGCATTTCCCGCTCCTTTCAGATCGTCAACGTGTTCCAGCGGCTGTCCGTATTCGAGAACGTGCAGATATCCGTGTTGTCGCGCGCGAGAAAGACCTGGGACCTCTTCACCCCCTCGGCGAGACTGGCAGGCGGGGAAACGGAGGAGATCCTGGCGAGCGTCGGCCTCCTGACGAAAAAGGACCGGCCCGCGGCGCTGCTCTCCCACGGCGACCGCAAGGTCCTGGAGATCGCGATGGCGCTGGGGGGAAACCCCGAGTTCCTTATCCTCGACGAACCCACCGCCGGCATGGCCGCCGAAGAGACCTTCCGATGCATCGACCTCATCAGGAAGCTCTCCCGGACCAGGGGGCTTACCATCCTTTTCTGCGAGCACGACATGGAGATCGTCTTCGGGATCGCCAACCGCATCATGGTGATGGTGAGGGGCTGCACGGTCATCCAGGGGTCCTGCGAGGAGGTGCGGTGCAACGAGGCGGTGCAGGATGCGTATCTGGGCGGGAGTAATATATGCTTGCAGTAAAGGGTATCGAAACATATTACGGCCTGAGCCACATCCTCTTCGGCGTCTCGCTTGCCGTCAACAAGGGAGAGGTCGTAGGTCTTTTAGGGAGAAACGGCGCGGGGAAAAGCACCACCCTGAGGAGCATCATGGGCCTCACCCCTCCCCGGGAGGGACGGATCCTCTTCAACGGCGAGGACATCACCGGCCGCAAGCCCTTTGAGCTCTTTAGGAAGGGGATCGGTTACGTCCCCGACGACCGCCGGGTCTTCGCGGACCTGAGCGTCGACGACAATCTCGAGATCGTCTTCCGCAGGGGAACCGAGTGGAACAAGGAGAGGGTGTACGGCATCTTCCCCGCGCTTGGCGAAATAAGAACAAGACGGGCGGGGAATTTGAGCGGCGGCGAACAGCAGATGCTCGCCATCGCCAGGGGCCTGATGGGGGGGCCGGAACTTCTCCTCCTGGACGAGCCGACGGAAGGGCTGGCGCCGTTGATCGTCCGCGATCTGGAGGCGCAGATCCTCAAGCTGCGGGAGGCGGGCATCAGCATCCTCCTGTCGGAACAGAACGTCAGATCGGCCCTGAAGATGATCGGCCGGGCCTATGTCATCGACAACGGCAGGATCCGCTTCGAGGGTACGGTCGCCGAGCTCGAAGCGAACGAAGAGGTGAAGAAGAAGTATTTGATGGCGTAGGCCGCAATGAAAGAAGTTTCCCTGTTCATCCCCTGTCTGGTAGATCTCTTCCTCCCCCATATCGGCGCGGCGGCCGCTTCCCTGCTGCGGCGGGCCGGGGTGAATCCCATCCATCACCGCGGCCAGACCTGTTGCGGCCAGCCCGCCGTGAACGCCGGCTATCTCCGGGAGGCGAAAAAGGCGGCGAAGCATTTCATCGAACTGTTCGGCGACGACGAGGCCGTCGTCAGCCTCTCCGGCTCCTGTGTCTGGACGGTCAAACACCACTATCCGGAACTTCTCGGCGACGAACCGGAGTGGTTTCGCCGCGCCGCGGAGCTCGCCCCCCGGGTGTACGAACTCTCCCAATACCTCGTGGACGTGCTCGGAGTGACCGATACGGGCGCAGCCTTTGAAGGCGCAGTGGCGTACCACGAATCATGCCATGTCCTGCGGGGCCTGGGAGTATCGGCCCAGCCCCAAAAGCTGATAGCGGCGGTAAAGGGCGCAACGCTCGTCCCGCTGCAGCAGGCGGATTCCTGCTGCGGGTTCGGGGGCGAGTTCTCTTTTCGCTACCCCGACATCTCGGAGTCCATGGTGCGGGACAAGGTCCAAAATTATCTGGACAGCGGCGCCGATCTCCTGATCCTCTGCGAGCCGGGGTGTCTGCTCAACATCGGCGGTTATCTGAGCCGCCATCATCCGGAGAAAAAGGCGATGCACCTGGCAACTTTCCTCGTGCAGGAAGGGGAAAAGCGGTAATGAGGATCGCAACGGAAAGATTCACCGAACTGGCCCGGGAGGGTGTGGAAAAGGCCCGCGCCCGGCCGTTTCTGAAAACCGTGCCCCAACTCCTCTATCAACTGCGCGAGGCGGGGCTGGCGACGCTTCCCGACGCCGCAGCCGCGCAGGCCCATGGAGCGGCGATCCGTTCGGAAGCGATCAGCCGGCTTCCGGAGCTTTTAGAGGAATTCGAGAAGAACGCGACGGCCAACGGGGCGAAGGTCTTCTGGGCCCGCACCGCCAAAGAGGCCAATGAATACATCGCCGGCATGGCCAAAGAGCGGGGCGCAAAATATGTTATCAAGGGGAAGTCCATGGTTACGGAGGAGATCGGCCTCAACGATTTTCTCTCCGAACACGGGATCGAACCCTGGGAGGCGGATCTCGGGGAATTCATCATCCAGCAGATGGGCCGCACCCCTTTCCACATCATCGGGCCGGCCCTCAATATCCCGGTCGAAGAGATACGGGATCTTTTCCTGGCCAAGGCCGCAATGAAAGAACCGACGCTGGACCCGGTGGAGCTGGGCCGGGCGGCCCGGCTGTTCCTGCGGGAGAAGTTCCACCGCGCCCGGTTCGGCGTGACCGGCGTAAACATGGCGGTTGCCGAAACCGGAACCATCGTCAACCTGGAAAATGAAGGCAACATCCGCTTTGCCAAGGCAGCGCCGCGGACCCAGGTCTCGGTGATGACCCTGGAAAAGGTTGTCCCGACCATGAAGGACGCCCTGCATCTGATGAGGCTTTTGAGCCGCAATTGCAGCGGGCAGAAGATGTCCGCCTATGTGTCGATGGACAGCGGTCCCCGGAAAGAGGGCGAGACGGGCGGGCCGGAGGAACTCGTCATCGTCATCGTCGATAACGGCCGTTCCCGGATTTACCAGGACCCGCGGGCCCGGGAGGCCCTGCGCTGCATCCGCTGCGCCGCCTGCCTCAATATATGCCCGGTCTACAGGCAGATCGGAGGGTATGCGTACGGCTGGGTCTACTCGGGCCCCATGGGCCAGGCGCTGATGCCGCCACTGCTGGGATTGGACAAGACCCGGGATCTCTATCGCGCCTGCACTTTATGCGGGGCGTGCAAGAGCGTCTGTCCCGCCGGCATCGACCACCCCGGGCTGTTTCTCTATTACCGGTCCATGGACGCATCCGCCGACCCTCGCTTCAAGGGGGAAAAGCATCCCTGGAGAGAGGCGCTGCTCTTCAAGGCGTGGGGCAGGGTTGTTCAATATCCCCGGCTGTGGAATTGGGGCGTTTCAATGATCAGACCCATTATTAACAGACATGCTCACAAGGGAGTGATCCGCGATATGAAAGGCGCCTTCGGCGGCTGGTTTAGAGAGAGGGACCTTCCTCCCCTGGCCGAAAAGACATTTCGAGATCTTTGAAAATCATGCTCCCTCCGCGCGCCGTACATTTTTCGTTCCGAAAAATCTACAATGCGCGCTTCCGGGACATGATTTTCAAGTTGCGCAAAGGCATGATGCTCTCGTAAGTGAGAGGACGTAATGATGCAGGACGGACGAAATGAAATCATGGGAAGGCTGAAGGCGGCGCCGAAAACGGAAATCCCCGTCCGGCCGTTTCTGCCGCCGCTTAGGGAAGTCTCGCTCGGCAAAGAAGAGTTGGTAAATCAATTTGCCGAAATGCTGACAGCGGAAACCGGCCTCGTCTATAGAGTGAACAGCAACGCTCAAGCCCTGGAAAAACTGACCGAGATCGCCAGGCAGGAGGGCCTGAAAAGCGTCATGGTTTCCACCGACGCGGTGGCGGCTTCTCTCGATCTTCCGGCCTGGGGCAAGAAGATCGACGTGCAGGTCATGAGCCCCGGGGATTTCAAGGAACGGGACGATTTCAAGGACGCCGTCTTCGACAGGGCGGACGCGGGGATTACCGGCGCGGACTTCGCCGTTGCCGAATCGGGCACCCTGGGGCTGATCCATGACAGGGATCAGGCCCGGCTGATATCACTGGCGCCGATCCTGCACATCGCAATCGTGCCCGTGGAGCGGGTCTTTCCCGTCTATGAGCCGGTCGTGGAACGGGTTTTCGGCAAAGAAAATTTCCCCAGCCAGTTCGTTTTCATCACCGGTCCCAGCATGACCGGCGACATCCAGGGCCATCTCTTCAAGGGAATGCACGGGCCGGCGAGGGTGATCGTTATTTTGGTTGGGTAAATGGACTCTCCGCTTTTATTTTCATCCCTGCCTGCCCTGTTTTCCCTGACGCTTTTCCTGAGCGCGGGCCTGCTTTTCTTCGTCGAGCTGATGATCGCAAAGATGATCCTCCCCCTGCTCGGCGGCACGCCCGCCGTCTGGAACACCTGCATGATGTTCTTCCAGGCAGTCCTTCTGGCAGGCTACGGCTACGCCCATATCTCAGGCGCCAAGATGAACCTGTCCCGTCAGATCGTGATTCATCTTGCCATCCTCGTTGCCGCCTGCATCGTCCTGCCGATAGCCGTTCCGCGCTGGCTGGCGCCGCCGGCGGAGGCAAACCCGCTCGGGTATGTGCTGTTCCTGCTACTGATCTCCGTCGGCCCGCCTTTTTTCGTCCTTTCGGGGACCGCGCCTCTGCTGCAGAAGTGGTTTGCCCAGACCGGCCATCGCTCCGCCGCGGACCCCTATTTCCTTTACAGCGCAAGCAATCTCGGCAGCATGCTGGCCCTGCTCGGCTACCCGGCATTGATCGAGCCCCGCTTTAGACTTGTCGAGCAAAGCCTGTCCTGGACCAGGGGTTATATAATCCTGGCGGCCCTGACCGTCCTGTGTGCGGCCCTGACAAGAAAATATGCGACGGCCTGCCCGTCCCCGTTTTCCCAAGGCACGGCGGAGAGATGCGTCCTCCCTGTGCGGGTCAACTGGATGGAGCGGGGCCGGTGGATTCTGTTCGCCTTTGTCCCGTCGAGCTTGATGCTCGGGGTAACCACCTTCCTGAGCACTGACGTAGCGGCGGTTCCGCTCTTCTGGGTCGTCCCCCTCTCGCTTTACCTGCTGTCATTCATCATCGTTTTTGCCAGGGTCCCGGACATGGTCCGCCAAACGGCGGTCTTTCTTCTGCCCCTCTCGCTCGCTGCCCTGATCTTCGTTGATTTTTCCGATATCGGTCTCCCGAAATCGACCGTTTTTCTCTTCCATCTCGTCAATTTTTTCGTCTTTTGCATGGTCTGTCACGGGGAGATCGCCCGGACAAGACCGGCCACGGCGCACCTGACGGAATACTATCTCTGGCTTTCTGTCGGCGGCGCTCTCGGCGGGATTTTCAATTCCCTGGCGGCGCCGGTAATCTTCAAGACCATCCTGGAGTATCCCGTGGTCCTGGCCGTCGGCGCTATCCTCCTGCCGGTCAAGGCCCGCCGGGAAACGGGCGGCAGGCTCGCTTGGAAAGAGGCCGCCCTTTACGTCGGCGTTCCCGTCGCGACGATCCTGCTTGCCTATTGGGCAACGGTGGAGCAGCCCGATCTGGGCCTCGCTATCTACCGGCTGCACGATTACATCCCCATCCCGGTGAAGACGCTCGAATCGCTGCTGACATACGGCCTGCTCGTCCTGCCGGTCTTGGGGCTGATTTTTTTAAAAAGGCCTTTCCTCTTTGGAATCGGCATTGCGGCTCTTCTTTTGACTCTCATCGTCTCGAAAGACTTCACCCAGGATATCGTGCACCGGCAGAGGAGCTTCTTCGGGGTGCTGACGGTTACGAGGGCCTTAGACGGCACGTTCATTAGCCTCACCCACGGTACGACGCTGCACGGCAAGCAATGGCTCAATGAATTCAACCGGCATGAACCGGTTTCCTATTACCACCGGACGGGACCGGCGGGCCGGGTCTTTTCCGAATTCAACGGGAGAAAGAAGAAAGCCCGCATTGCCGTAGCCGGCCTGGGCACAGGCAGCCTGGCCGCCTATGCGGGAGCCGGCCAGGAGATAGACTTCTACGAGATCGATCCGGCCGTGAAGAGGATCGCGGCCGATCCCGCCTATTTTACCTTTCTGAGCGACTGTCCGGCCGGCTGGCGGGTGATCCTGGGAGACGCCCGCCTGACGCTGGCAAAGGCGCCGCCCCGTCACTACGGCTTGATCGTTGTGGATGCCTTCAGTTCGGACTCCATTCCGGTGCATCTCCTGACGAAAGAGGCAGTGGAGCTCTATTTTTCGAAACTGAGCGAAGACGGGGCGCTCCTGCTTCATATCACGAACCGCTATCTGAACCTCGCGCCGGTGCTGGCAAGGCTGGCCGATGAAAACGGTTTTGCGGACAGGATCTGCGACGATGATGGAGACTATGAAACCGGCAAGGACGGCTCCACCTGGGTGCTGCTGGCGCGCGACGAACGCTACTTCGGCGGCCTCGCCGGGGATGAGGTCTGGAAGAAGATCGACCCGCGAAAAACAGCCGCCGTCTGGACGGACGATTTTTCGAATATTCTTTCCGTGTTCAAGTGGTGACGGGAGGTGTCTTTTCTTCCTTCTCCGCTACGCACGAGATCCCTTCGCCGGCGATGGCCGGCCCGAAGCACCGGTTGCACGAGATGCAGGCGGATCTGGCGAGGTCCCCGGATTTCCACCGGTTGATCAGGCCGGGCTCCCTGATCAGCGGACGGCTCAGGGAAATGTAATCGGCCGCGCCTTCGGCTGCCATCCTCTCGGCCGTCTGAAAAGAACGATTCCCCCCCACCAGGATCAGCGGCACGCCCGTGTGTTCCCGGAAGACCTTCGCCTCCTGGCGGAAATAGGCCTCCTTCTCCTCGGAATCGATCCTCGTCCGGCTGGGGCTGAGTTTGCCGCCGGTCAGGACCCCGCCGCTCAGCTCGATTGCGTCTATACCGCCTTCGGCCAGCATTCGCCCTACCTGAAGGGAATCCTCGAGGCCGAGACCGTTATCGATGTAATCGCGGCCGTTCATCTTTGCCAGCACCGGGTAGTCCGGCCCTACGGCGCCCCGGATTGCGCCAAGGACCTCCCTGAGCGCCCGGGCGCGGTTTTCGATGTTCCCCCCGTACTCGTCGGCGCGGCGGTTGAAGGCCGGCGAGAGGAACTGGCTCAGCAGATACCCGTGGGCCGCATGGATTTGAACCGCGTCGAAGCCGGCCTCCTTCGCCCTCTTAGCCCCCGCGGCGAAGGCCCGGACGATCCGCCCGATCTCCTCTGCCGTCAGCTCCCGCCGGGGGGTTCTGGCGATTCCTTCAATGTCGGAAACCGCCCAGGGAGGATGTCCGATCAGTTTGGCATCGGCGAAAAAACCGGCGTGGGCCAGTTGCAGCGCTATTTTGCCGTTGTTTTCGTGAACCGCGGCAGCCAGGGCCGTCAGGCCGGGGACCAGCTCGTCGCCGTAGGCCCCTAATTGCCAATGCCCGGCCTGCCCGTCCCTGCTAACATAGGCGTGGCTCGAGATGATCAGCCCGATCCCACCCCTGGCGAGAGCGGCTATATAATCAATCAAGCCGGCCGTGGCGCTTCCGTCGTCGCCCGCCATCCCTTCCCAGGTGGCCGACCGTACGAACCGGTTCGCCAGGACCATCCCGTTGATCCTTGTTTCCTCAAAAAGATTCGCCACGTTCCCCTCCTGCTATCAGATTTCGTCAATACCGGCCGAACTCGTGCACCGCCTCCACCATGGCGACGATGTTTTCCGGCGGGACCTCGGGACGGATGTTGTGAATGGCCGCCGCAACGTAGCCGCCGCCGGGGGCGAACACGCCGATGCAGCGCCTTACCTCCTCCCGGACCTGCTGCGGCGTTCCGAAGGGGAGGACGCTCTGGGTGTCGATCCCGCCCCAGAAGCAGACCTTGCCGCCGAAGCGCTCCTTGAGGGTTTTCGGGTCCATGCCCGCGGCCGACGTCTGGACCGGGTTGAGGATATCTACCCCGACTTCGGCGAGGTCGTCGATGAATTCTATCACGGACCCGCAGGTGTGATAGAGGATCTTCACTGCGTTCCCGCGCTTGATCGTTTCGAAGAGTTTCTTCTGGCGCGGCTTGAGCAGCTGCCGATACGTCCGGGGGGAGAACAGCGGCCCGTTCTGGGCGCCCAGATCGTCGGCTACATAGACAACATCGATCAGATCGCCGATCTCCGCCATGATGCCGCGGGACCTCTCCACGAAAATCTCCAGGACGCGTTCCATGATCGCCTCGATGAGGCCGGGGTTGAGGACCGTGTCCATCAGGTACTGGGAAAATCCCCGCAGGAAGTAGCTCTGCGTGTGGATCTGCATGGCCAGGTTGGCGATGATCGCCTTGTCGGTGCTCTGCCTGAGGGCAAGGGCTTTCTCGCGAAGGCCCGCGGTGAAACCGGGACGGACCGCCTCCGGCCAGGCCATGTTACGGACATCGCCGAGCGAGATGTCGCCGAACAGAGGCGACGATACGATCTCGTAGTTGTCGAACCCGGCCGGACGCTCCCAGACGATGCCCCATTCATCCGTGAGCCTGTCGCCACCCGTCTCGTCCTCCCAGCCGTCGGGGCTGCTGACGGTCAGCATCCTGACATCGACCCCCAGGCGATCCTGGACGTCGTCGTCGACCCTCGCCACCAAGGACCTGCCCCGGGCGATCTCCGTCGGGCGGTCCAAATTGATCCCCAGGTGCTTCTTGAGGTTGTCGTGCCCCTTCTGGTGGATGCTCGTCACCATCGAGCCGCCCAGATCAACGGGCACCCGATCCGGTTCACGATGGGCGACGGCGTCGAGCACCCTCTGTCTTCCTGTTTGCAATTGTTCTTTCCTCCTTTATCCATTCAGGGAGCGGGGGAAATCTTTTTACGCTCCCTTTGTCTCCTGTACTGGCCGTACAGTCCGTAAATCAAGGACAGCGCGCTGATCAGCAGCATCACGCCCGCGATCGGATGCGTCACGACCGCGATGATGTCGAAGTTGTTGAGGATCATCGCCCGGCGGAGACTGACCTCGGCGATCGGCCCCAGGACCAGCCCGATGATCAGCGGGGCTATGGGGTAATCCAGCTCCTGGAGCAGGTAGCCGAATCCCCCCAGGGCAAGCATGACCACCAGGTCCATCATGTTGTTGCGAAGGGCGAACACCCCCGTCATGCACAGGACGATGATGCTGGGCCCCACCAGAACATATGGGATCTTCAAAATCTTGCCGAACTGGCTGGCGATCTTGATCCCGAAAAAAATCATCAAAACATTGGCGATCAGCATCCCGATGAACACCGAGTAGACGAGATCCTGGTTCTGGACCATCAGCATGGGGCCCGGAATGATGCCGTGGATCGTCAATCCCCCGATCATCACGGCGGTGGTGGCGCTTCCCGGAATCCCCATGGACAGCAGGGGCACCATGGACCCGCCGACGGCCGAATTGTTTGCGGATTCCGGCGCAACGATCCCCTCCGGAACTCCCGTGCCGAACTTCTCCGGGTGCTTGGACCAGCGGACGGCCTCGGAATAGCCGATGAAAGCAGCCGTCGTCGCGCCGACGCCGGGAAGAACGCCGATGAACGTCCCGATAATGGAGGAACGCAGGAGGGTGATCTTGAGATCCCATATCTCCCGCAGCGAAGGCAGCTTCGTAAGGACCTTGCTGCCGGCATCGACGGCCATGGCCCGCAGAGACTCCCCGGAGCGTTTCAGGACTTCCGAGAGAGCGAAAAGGCCGATGATGGCGGGGATGAAGCTGATCCCCGTCAGCAGCAGCTTGCTGCCGAAATTGAACCGGGCGTTGCTGGTCAGGGGGTCCATCCCGACGGTTGCCAAACCCAGGCCGATCATTCCCGAGAGCAGCGACTTGAAAACGGATTTCGTCCCGATGGAGGCGATGGCCGTGATCCCCAGGATCGCCAGGGCGAAATACTCCGGCGGCCCAAAGGCGAGCGCCATCTCGGAAAGGGGCGGAGCCAGGAGAATCAGGACGATCGTTCCGAACAGGCCGCCGATGGCGGAGGCGCTCAAGGCATATCCGATCGCCTTGCCGGCCTGGCCCTTCTTTGCCATCGGGTAGCCGTCCAGTGTGGTGCATGCAGCCTCCGGCGCCCCCGGGGTATTGAAAAGGATCGCGGAGATGGAACCGCCGAAGGTGGATCCCACGTAGACCGCGCCCAGCATGAGCAATCCCTCGATAGGGTTGAGGGTAAAGGTGAAGGGAATGAGCAGGGCGACGCCCACGATGCCGGTGAGCCCCGGAACGCACCCGAACAGGATCCCCCAGATCGTCCCGAACAGCAGTAAAAGCCAGTTCAGGGGGTGATTAAAAAGATACTGGAACGCCGAAATAAATCCCTGAATCAGTTCCATGTTGCAACCTTTCGATCAATTTCATCCATTCACCCGGAGTGCGGCATGTTCGATTGCCGTCAATAGAAAAGAAGACTTAAATCCCGGAAAAGCCAAACACCCCGGGGAAGGGACAGCTCCAGCCCCTTCACGAAGATCAGGGCAAGACCCACGGTGAAGATCAGCGGGAAAACGACGGCAGCCCACTTTCCGGCCCCGCCTATCACGACGATGGCCAGCCACATGAAGACAATCGTGGCGATGATAAACCCGAAGAGGTTCAATCCCCAGTAGTAGGCGATACAGAGGACGCCCATCGCAATGACGGTCTTCCACCGAACCCCGGAAACGCTTCGATCGTCGCCGAGCGACACGGGCGCTTTTGTTTCCCTTCTCTGCAGGCGCACCGCTGCAATGTTCTCGTAAAGTATGCAAAGGGAAAGGATGGCCATGGTCGCCAGGATGATCTTCGGCCAGAAGTCGCTGTCCACGTTCTTGTACTTCAGGAATTCCGGAAACCGGTCAGCCACGAACCAGAGATAGACCGAGCCGACGAACACCGCAACCGTAAAGACAAGGTCCACAATCCGCTTGACCATTTTCTCTCCCCCTTCTATTCAAATGGCCTTTACCTATCACGGCTATTTCGTATAGCCGAGCTTCTTGAGCACATCCGCGTAAATCTCCATCTCCTTGGCGAAGAAGGTCCGGAACTCTTCAGGACCAAAGAATTTGGAACGGAATTGGAGCATGTTCTGTTCCTCGACGGCCTTATAGAGAGGATCCTTCACCGCTTTCTCGAACACCTTGGACATGACGTCGACCTGCTCCGGCTTCGTCCCCTCCTTGAACGCGAAACCCCTCCACCGGCCCAGCGTCACGTCAACGCCCAACTCTTTGGCCGTCGGAACATTCTTCAAGGCAGGCAGCCTCTCCTCCGCGAAAAGGACCAGCGGCCGGACCTTTCCGGACTCGATCAGGGCGCGCATTGGACCGTATTCTTCATAGAGCAGATCGACATGCCCGCCCAGGACGGTGGCCGTGGCCTCAGCCGCCGCCTCGAAAGGAACCGATTTCAGCTCCGCACCTGATTTGGCGCTCCACAGACCGACAAGGACATCATCGAATCCGGCCGCACCCGTAACCGCGATTGTCAGCTTGCCGGGGGTTTTCTTTGCCGCCGCAATGACATCCTGGATTGTCTTGAAGGGGCTTTTGTCCCTTACATAGAACATGCCTTGGTCATACTGGATGCGGGCCAAAGGCATGAACTTCTTCGCGTCGATGCGTTTCATCGCATGGTTGATCACCTCCTCCGGACCGACGGCCATCATGGTGTATCCGTCCGCCGGCCGATTGAAGAAATCCGTTGCAGCCGGAACGCCTCCTCCGCCGGTAATCGAAATGGGGATCAGCGACTGCTTTGCAATCTTCGCGAACGGCATGGCGATAGCGCGGACGAAGAGGTCCGTTCCTCCGCCGGGTCCGAACTGGTTGATCACCTCGACGGTCCGCGACGGATATTTCGGATCATCCGCGGCCATCGCCGACGGCTGGAATGCCAGATCAAGGAAAAAAAACGTTGCCCCCAATACCGCCCACAGCATCCAAAACTTTTTCCCTTTCAACATAAGACACCCTCCCTGTTTATTGTCCTTTCAACAAAGGAACTTGGAAATTTCACCATCGATCTCTCACTTTTTGTCCGCGTCCATAATCTCCTTGCACAGCGCTACGGCGCCCGGCGCATCTGCGGCATATCCGTCGGCGCCGATCCTGTCCGCGTAGACCTGGGTAACCGGCGCCCCGCCGACGATGACCTTCACGTGGTTCCTTAAACCTCCATCCTCCAGCGCGTTAAGCACGTTTTTCATTTCCCCCATCGTCGTGGTCAACAGGGCGCTCATGGCCAGGATATCGGGTTTCTTGTCCTTGACCGTCATAATGAACTTTTCCGGCGAAACCGATACCCCCAGGTCGGTCACCTGAAAACCGTGGCCTTCCAGCATGGTAATCACGAGATTCTTACCGATATCGTGCAGATCCCCCTTCACCGTCCCTATGCAGATCGCCCCCCTGCCGTCGCCGCTTTTCACCACAAGCTGGTCTTTCAGTTTTCCCAAAATCACCGACATGGTCCGGGCGGCGATCATCATCTCGGGAACAAAGATCTGCGCGCTTTGGAATTGCTGCCCGATAACCTCCATCGTCGCAATCAGCCGCCTGTCGACAACCTCCGACGCGGTTATGCCTGAGAGGATTTCCTGGCGAACCAATTCCTCCACCTTTTGGTCATTCCCGCTGATGAAAAGAGGCACATAAGTTTCTTCGATATACTGGATTTCCGTCATGGTGCCTCCCGGCTTTTCTTATTCTGACCGGTCATCGATGCATTCCCGACCGCGACGGCCGCCTTTGACGATTGGTCGTCTTCTACTCGACGGCCATGCATATGAGCCTTTTCCCGCCGGCGGCGTCCTCCCCGCTCCTGATCCCGAAATTGATCTCCAGGGCGTCCTCTTTGGATTCCTGGATATGAATGCGCATCAGATATTCCGTCAGATTCGGGTCTTTGGTTTTCAAGGCAAAAACGATTTTCTTGTGGGCGTTGATGCTTTTCCGGGCCCTGTCGAAATGCATCAGGGTCTGCTTTCTGTACCGGAGGATGTGGTCCTTCATGTTGCGGAGCATGGCATGAAATCGCTTCCTGTCCTCGATCAGCGCATAGAATGTGTTGTGAAATGCGGTGTTGGCCTGGAAGATCCCCTCCGGATCCTGCCGGGCCAAAGCGGCCTCCGATTCCTCGATGTGTTGGGAGAGTTTTTCGACGGTCTCTTCCGTTATCCTTTGACAAACGAGCCTCATTGCGAAGGCTTCCAGGACCGCCCGCATGTCGAATAGCTCTTCCAGTTCGTCTACGGTAAGCTGCACCAGCCGGAAGCCCCTGTCTTCATTCCGTTCCACCAGACCCTCCGAGGCAAGCCTCTGCAAGGCCTCCCTGACGGGTGTCCGGCTGACATTGAGGACCCCCGCGCACATCTCCTGGTGAACGCGCCCGCCCGGCTCTATCTTTCCGGAAAGCACGTAGGCCTTGAGACGCTTGTACGTCTTTTCATTCGCGGCGCCGGGTTCTTCTTTTGAGATTGATGACTGTTTGGTCATACGCGGCATAAAATTACCCGCCCTGAATTGAGTATGGATACATCATGAATACATTTTTCTCTAAAATATAGATTTCCCTGACACGTGTCAAGAAATATTATATGACTGTAATCATATGTATTATCAATCCTATAGTTAAATATTTCCTGCCGATCACAATTTTTATATGCGGGAGTAATGGATACATTATTTGTATCCTACTTCTTTTTTGTATACATACCATCGTATTGGCCGTATTTTCTTATCCTCTTTTCTCTTTGCGGAACTTTAAGAAGAGAACTATGAAAACTGCGCCGGATTATCCTGAAACGCATTTGACATAAGGTTCAGGAAAGTGTAGTTTTATTTCGTAATCTAAAAGATTTTGCGCCAATGATGTTATTTGCATGAGCATGAAATATAGAGGAAATCTAATGGATGAGCCCATCGAAAAATTTCAACGGCTTCTGCACGAGCTTTTCCAGTTCGATTGTGCTGACCTGGATTTCGGCATCTACCGCATCATGAACTACAAGCGCGACGTGATCGAGCGGTTCACCACCAGGAACCTGCCAGAAGCAATCGCCAAAGAGCTGGATCGCGACGCGCTGGCCAACCAGTCCCTGGCCACCAAAGAGTTGAGGGAGGTCGCCGAGCAGATTCGCAAAGACTTAGAGGTGCAGGTATGAGCATAAAGTTACGGATACCGCAGGAGATGGTGGAGGAGTTCTGTCGGAGATGGCAGATTAAGGAACTGGCCATCTTCGGCTCGGCGCTCGGGGATGACTTCCGGCCCGACAGCGACGTGGATGTGCTGGTGGTATTTCAAGATGATGCGGAGGGAGATCTCTTCGACCACATGAAGGCCGAGGAGGAGCTGAAACAGATCTTTGGGCGGGATGTGGACTTAGTGGAGAAGGGTGCGATAAGGAATCCTTTCCGTCGGCACCACATCTTGAGCAACTGCGAGGTGATCTATGCGGCCTGAGGAGCGCGATCCGGCCCACCTATGGGACATGCTCGAGGCGGCGCGGGCCGTCGTGGATTTCACGGAGAGCCTGACGCTGGAAGAATTCCTGGCGGCTGGCAGGGACAGGCAGATCACGCGGATGGCGGTGGAGCGAATGTTGGAGATTCTCGGGGAGGCGGCGCGCAGAGTCAGCTCGCGCTTCCGCGACGAGCATGCCGAGATTCCCTGGAAGGAAATGGTCGGCTTACGTAATGTTATCAGCCATGAGTACGACAAGGTCAACTACCCGGAGATTTACAGAATCGTGCGGGAACGAGTCCCGAAATTGATCACGCTCCTAGAGCCCCTGGTACCGCCCCCTCCCCAACTGGAGGAGTGATTTGCTTCAGCGTCGAGCCAAACGAAAGATACCAAGTAACGGCGGTGGGGTTGGCGATGGACCTGATCGAAGTTCGGCCAGGCCCTAACCTGGATATGGACCGGCAGTTGAATCCGGTTCCGGTGCGGCTTATAGAGGTGGCGGGCGAATGATCATGTGGATGCAGGCCATGGTTCAGGAGGCTGATTGAGCCATGGACCGAGCGGGAAACGGCAAATCGGAATACGTGAAGCTCGAGCGGCGGCTGGTCCTGCTGGCCTGGCTGAACGGGCATTTCGGCTACGAGAACAACCGCGATCTGCTGGCAGACATCAAGGCAGCGGGCGAGGGGTTCGACGCCTCGGGCCGCAGCTACGTCTATCACAGTCTAGAGGGACGTGGGGGCAAGGTAAGGATTCCACTGGCCCAACTTGCCCGCTACGACGACAACATCCGCGAACACCTGCACGCCATGAACGCCCACAGGCCCGAGCCGATTACGTTGAGGTATTTCCAACATCTGGCGGCCCTCTACACGGAAATCTTCCTGGACGGGCACTTCCACCGCCAGGGAGAGATGCTCCGTTCGCTGAATACCTTTGTCGAGAAACGCAATGCGGTAAAATCCGCAGGCGAGCCGAAGGACGCGAAGTTCCTGGAGTCGGACCTGAAGAAGCTGGCCTTCTGGATGGCGACCGGCAGCGGCAAAACGCTCATCATGCACATCAACTACCGGCAGTTCCTGCATTACAATGACTTGCCGCTGGACAACATCCTGTTGATCACGCCGAACGAAGGGTTAAGTGAACAGCATATGGCCGAGATGGCGGCCTCGGATATTCCCGCCCGGAGGTTCGACCTGAACGAGAGCGGTCTTTTGACGACCGGAAAAGACGCGGTCCGGGTCATCGAGATTACAAAGCTGGTGGAGGAGAAGCGTGGCGGCGGTTTGAGCGTGCCCGTGGAGGCGTTCGAGGGCAATAACCTGATCTTCGTGGATGAGGGCCACAAGGGATCGGGCGGCGAGGCATGGCGAAGCTTCCGGGACGCGCTGGGCGAGACGGGATTCACGTTCGAGTACAGCGCCACGTTCGGCCAGGCCCTGACGGCGGCGCGGAACGACCAGCTTTCGGCGGAGTACGGAAAGGCCATCATCTTCGACTATTCCTACCGCTACTTCCACGGCGATGGATACGGCAAGGATTTCCGCATCCTCAATCTGAAGGAGGAGACAACAGAGGAGAAGACGGAGACGCTCCTACTCGGCAATCTATTGTCTTTCTACGAGCAGCAGAGAGTATTCGAGGAGCAGGCGGAAGCTCTGCGGCCATACAACCTGGAGAAACCGCTCTGGGTCTTCGTAGGCAGCACCGTCAATGCGGTCTACACCGAAAACAAAGAGAAGCGAAGCGACGTTTTGACCGTGGCCCGGTTCCTGCAGCACCTCCTGGAAAACAGGCGCGGCTGGGCGGTCAGGACGATCCAGAAGCTCATCGACGGCAAGACCGGCCTGGTCACGCCGGATGGGCAGGACGTGTTCGAGGGCAAGTTCAACCGCCTTCGAGAGGCTGGCCTCACTCCCGCGGAGGCGTATCTGGACATCCTTGCCAAAATATTCCACGCACCGGCGGGAGGCGGGCTGCATCTGTGCGATATCCGGAGCGGCGCCGGGGAGCTCGGCCTGAAGGCGAGCGGCGCGGAAGACTACTTCGGCCTGATCTACATCGTCGACACCAGCACCTTCAAGAAGCTCGCAGAGGAAGACGACTCGGGGATGACATTGGAGGAGGACGCCGTCAACGGCTCACTGTTCGACGGCGTCAATAAACCGGACACGAGCATTAACATTCTTGTCGGCGCGAAGAAGTTCATGGAGGGCTGGAACTCGTGGCGCGTCTCGAATATGGGCCTGCTGAACATCGACCGCCAGGAGGGATCGCAGATCATCCAGCTCTTTGGACGCGGCGTGCGCTTGCGGGGCAAGGGCTTTACCCTCAAGAGGAGCTCGGCTCTGGATGGCAAACACCCGGATCACTTGAACCTGCTCGAAACGCTGAACATCTTCGCGGTGCGCGCCAATTACATGTCCCAGTTCCGGGAGTACCTTGAGAAGGAAGGGGTAGAGACTGAGGGGGAAGTGGAGCTGCCCCTTTTTATCCGGCCCAACAAGTCATTCCTCGGCAGAGGACTGGTGGTGCCTCGCGTGCCGGAGGACCGCAATTTCGCGGCGGAGACGGACATTCTGCTGGAGCCCGACCCGGCGGTGCGGGCGGAGGTTGACATGTCTCTGAAGGTCCAGGCGCTGGAAAGCGGCTCCATAGGAATCACTGCCGTTGACGCGCATGCAGGCGGTGAATGGGCAATTCCGGTCAAAAGCCTTGAACCTGTGGACTGGGAACGTGTCTATCTGGATCTGATAGAGTACAAGGAGCGGAAAGGATTGACGAACCTGGCCATCCGGCCTGACGCGCCGAGGAGAATTATCGCGACCACCATGCCGGAGAGACTGTATAGCCTTGTCACCGACGAATCGGTTATCAGACCGGAATCATTCGCCGGAATGGCCTTGCTGCAGGAGGCGGTAGTCAACATTCTGCGGAAATACGCGGAAAATTTCTATCGGGTACGCCGTGAGCGATGGGATGGGGACCACATGGTCTATAGAACTCTCGACGAGGCCGACCCGAATCTCAGTTTCAACCAAGCTCTTGTAAGGGAACACAAGTCAGGCAGATATGTAGTCAAGGTTCAACGGTCCGAGAAGGATCTGGTATCCGCTGTCGAGAAACTCATTGGTGAGGTTGACCGCCTCTACAAGGAAGAGACGGGAAAACTGCCCCGCATCCATTTCGATCGGCACATCTACCATCCTTTGCTCGTCGAGCATGAAAACAAGGTGACGATGACCCCCCCGGGACTTAACAAGGGCGAAGTTCGATTTGTCCGGGATCTGAAGGATTACTGGGCAATCGAGAAGGACAAATCACTGGCCGGATTGGAAGTGTTCCTTTTAAGAAACCTGAGTCGGGGGACGGGAATCGGCTTTTTCGAGGAAAGGGATTTCTATCCGGACTTCATCCTGTGGATCATGGACGGGAAAAGGCAGCACATCGTCTTCGTGGAGTCGCACGGAATGCGCCACGCAGCCGCATACAGACACGACGAGAAGGCCCGCCTGCACGAGGAGCTGCCTAAACTGGCGAAGGCCATAGGCGCGAGGAGCAAGCGGAAGGACATCACGCTGGATTCTTACATCGTCTCCGCGACGCCATTTGATGATCTCAGCAAGAAATACGAGGATGGAACGTGGGAAAGAAAAAAGTTTGCCGATGTGCATATTCTCTTTCCGGAGCGCTGCCAAGAGTACGACTATCTGAAAAGGATTTTCACGGAACAGTTACCACGGCGCTCTACCTGAGCGCTAATACGTTGGCGATCAATAACCGTCGAAGAGTTTTGCTATCATATGTCCTTCTTCAATTTGAAGTCAACGAAGCATTATAAAAACTCTCCCCCCTTCGGTAACATTTGTTTATAAGGCAACAGGACTCCGTTATTATGCTTGTAGGAGACGTTAAAATGACAAAGAACATGGACTGAAAAATTTGTGATGACGGCATCAGAAAAGGGATGAATCTCATGAAAAGAGACTTTTCTAGAAAGCGCCTGTGGCGGTTTTTGTCTGCTATCATCACTGCAACGCTGTTTCTATCCGGTTGTGGGGGAGGTGGCGGCGGCGGGGAAAAATCCGAAAGGGACGGCGGGACAAATGTCTCGGCCAAGGAATGGCGGGCGCTGGAGATCACGCTCCTGCTGGCCGGGATTTCCGTCGCCCTGATGTTCCTTCCGCCGCCGGCGGGGCTAACGCCGGCCGGGCAGCGGGTGCTGGCGGTCGCGTTTTTCGCGATCGGCCTTTGGTGCACCGATGCGATCCCCGCGGCCGCCACCGGGCTCCTGGTGGTCATCTCGCTGACCCTCTCCGGCGGCGTGCCTGGACTTGGGGAGGCGCTGGTGGGCTTTTCCGAGCCGGTGGCCTATTTCCTGATCGGGGTCTTGACGATCGGGCTGGCGGTGTCGCAAAGCGGTCTGGCCGAGCGGGTGGCACTCTTTTTTCTCAGGCGCTGCAACGGGAGATCGCGGGCCCTTTTCACGCAGATGCTGTTTTCCTTCCCGCTGCTGACGCTCCTGCTTCCCTCGGCGACGACCCGCACGGGAATCCTCCTGCACGTCTACGAACACGCCCTCGCCCTGGGCGGCGTTCCCCAAGAATCCCCCCTGTCCAAGGCAGTCATGCTGGCGCTAGGCTCGATCAACCGGCTGGCCTCCACCGTGATTTTGACGGGCGGGATCACCCCGGTCCTGTCGGCCTCGTTGATCGGCGGGTTTTCCTGGGGCCGCTGGCTGGCGTTGATGATCATCCCCTACGGGACCCTGCTGGTCGTCGGCGCCCTGCTGATCTTCTGGCTCCATCGGAAGGGATTCGCAGAACCTCTCGCCTCCCTCCCGGCCGCTGAACGGAAGCCTTTCTCCCCAAAGGAGATCCGGACGCTCATCGTCACGCTTGGGGCTTCGCTGCTGTGGCTGACCGATGCTCTGCACCACTGGAATCCGGCCCTGCCGGCGATCCTGGCCTGGGGCTTTCTGATCATGCCGGGCATTGGGGTCCTCACCTGGCAGGATTTCGAGAAGAACTTCGGCTGGGCCAACTTTTTCGTCATGGCCTCTTCCCTGTCGCTGGCCCGCGCGCTTGCCGGCAGCGGCGCCAGCGTCTGGCTCGCCGATCTACTCGTCCGCAGCGCGCCGGTCTTCTCCCGCGAGCCGGTGCTGGTGCCGGTCCTGCTGCTCCTCGTTGCCGCGCCGCTGCGTCTTCTGATCCCGAACATCGCGGGATTTCTCGCTACCACGATCCCGATCGCAATGGCGATCGGCACGGCCACGGGGGTCAATCCCGCCGTATGCGGCTTGGCGGCTATGATCGTCGGCGACTCGGCTCTACACTATCCGGCGCAGAGCGCCTCGTCGCTGGCGGTCTACGAACGCGGGCACCTGACGGCAGGAGAGATCTTCCGTTTCGGGCTCTGGATGACGCTCGCCGCCTACCTCGTGGTGCTCCTCGTTGCCCTTCCCTATTGGGCGGCCATCGGCGAGCCGCTGCGGATCGTCTCCGGCGGGTGAAAGCAGGACATCGCCCTGCCGGAGAGCGTGGCGGCGCGACGACGCCCCCGCCAAGGGGAAAAGAGGACAGTCAAAGTATTACATCGTACTCAACTCAGGGGTGTTTATTACAAAAGGAGAACGGTCATGCCTATTTCAGAATTCAGCAGCTATTACCTGGATGAGATTCTGGATTCCATCCATAACGGGGTCATTGTTGTCAACCGCCAGGGAATGATTGTTGCGATTAATAAAGCAGCTGCGGAACTCGTAAACTATCCCCAGGAAAAAGCCCTGGGGACTCGGGTTGACATTGTGGTCCCGAGCACAAAGCTGCTGGATGTGATGGATACCGGACAACCGGAATACAACTGCAACCTCGAAATTGCCAACCGGGTGGTTATTACCAATAGAAGCCCTATAAAAAAGGGAAACGTCATCATCGGCGCGGTGGCAATATTTCAGGATGTCTCGGATTTTGAAGCAATATCTCAACAGTATGATATAGTTAAAGAAATAAACAAGGAGCTGGATGCCATCATAGAGTCCCTCGACGATGGGATCGTGGTTGCCGACCGTAACGGCTTCATTCTCAAGGCCAATCATGCCTATCAGCAGATGACGGGGATAACGGCCGAAGAGTTTGTGGGAAAACATGTCCGGGAGCTGGTCAGGCAAGGATATATAGGAAGATCGGTCACGGAAATGGTCGTCGAACGAAACTCCCCCGTAACCATTGTTGACATTCGTAACAACAAGGAGCTGTTGCTGACCGGCAATCCGGTTTATAACGATAAAGGCGAATTGGTCAGGGTGGTTACGGCCATCAGAGATGTCACCCAACTGAATTCTCTTAAGGAGCAGTTGGCCGAAACCGAGGAGATAAAGAATCGTTACTACCTTGAACTGGAGCATCTGCGTTCCCAGCAACCCTTTAAAAAGATCATCACCAATAATCCCGAAATGAGGCAGAGGCTTGATCTGGCCTTTCACGTGGCCCATGTAGATTCAACGGTGCTCATTTTGGGCGAATCCGGCGTTGGGAAAGAGCTGATCGCCCAACTGATCCATCGGGCCAGCAAGCGCTCCAAGGAACCTTTCATAAAAATAAATTGCGGAGCTATACCCACGAATTTGCTTGAATCAGAATTTTTCGGCTACGAACCGGGGGCATTTACCGGCGCCCTGAGGGAGGGCAAGCCTGGTTTGTTTGAACTTGCCCAGGGCGGCACCCTGTTTCTTGATGAAATTGGCGAAATACCTCTTGATCTGCAGGTGAAAATTCTAAGAATGCTTCAGGACAAGGTCATAACCAGGGTCGGCGGCAAGAAGGATATCAGCCTGGACGTTCGAATCGTCGCGGCTACAAACAGAGACCTCAAGAAAATGATGCAGGAAAACACCTTCCGTGAAGACCTGTACTATCGCCTCAACGTCGTCCCGATTGTTCTGCCTCCGCTGAGAGACCGCAAGGAGGATATTTTACCGCTCATAAACGACTTTCTGGCCAAGTTTAAAATACAATACGGTTACCAGAAATGGATTCATCCGGACGTAATGGAGCGACTGCTGAACTATGATTGGCCCGGAAACATACGTGAACTGGAAAACACCATCGAACGGCTGGTTGTGACCAGCCGCGGGGAGTGCATTTTACCGGAGAATCTTGCCGGGATACCGGCAGCGGCAGACCCCGGCAAGCAACCCGAAACCTCCCTGAAAAGAACGTTAGAATTGGAAGAAAAGCAAATCATAACTGAAATATATCGTAAATTGAAAAGCACCCGCAGGGCGGCCGCCTGCCTGGGAATCAGCCAATCCAACCTGGTGAAAAAATTAAACAAATACGGTATTCATAAAAAGCCTCTTGAATAATGCAGGCGCCGGCCCCTGCCGATCAATTTTATAATCGTGCGATGAATATATGAATCATCATGTGATAATCGTATATAATCCAACGATTGGCATGATAAGCTCCCCGTATGAAGACAACGGTCGATCAATAAACGAATCACGGGACGAATAAAGGCCCGTCAATTCAGGATATTTGGCTGGCATCAAAATTGCGAGCAGTGCGTCTCAAGCCCTTGTCCCGCGTCTTTCCGGATTTCTTATTTCATAATCTTCGTGACGTGGCAAATGTTCTCGTTCTTTTAACATGGATTACATATCCGCCCTCCGGGCGGAGCAAGTTGAATGCCAGTGAATATGCCGATATTATTTATTAATCGCTTACGTGCTTACGGGAAAGGAGTTGAAGAGAAGAGATGAATCGTGATCTGAAGCCGGACTTTGAAAGATATCTGAAGGCCCTCCGCTGCGAGGAACCGGACCGGGTGCCCCAGGGGGACTGGCACGTGGACCAAAGGCCCAAAGAGACCTTTTTAGGCAGGCCTGTCAAGACGCTGCAGGATCAGGTGGATTTCTGGCATACGGCGGGTTACGACTACATGACGGCATCCTCGGGAATCCTCGAACCGGTCAGGCCGCCCGAGGGGATGACGACGAAGGGCGAAGGGGTTCACACCGAATACGGCGACAAGGTCTCCCGGGAATGGGCGCATACCCATGAGGGGGTGCTCACGAACTGGGAGAAATTTGAGAAGTACAAATGGCCCACGGTCGACGATCTGGACTTATCCAAATGGGATGTTTTCGACAAGATGCTCCCCAAGGGGATGAAGGCAATCCTGCTTCTGGGAAAGATCTACACCCCGGCGTGGATGTACATGGGGGCGGAGACATTCTTTAACTCACTGGAGACGGACGAGGAACTGGTAGCGGCGATCATAAATAAAATCGGAGATATACAGTTCCAGACGTTCCTGCGGGTCACCGAGCATCCCTGTGTCGGCGCCGTGCTCAACCCGGATGACATCGCCTTCAACACGGGGCTTCTGGTCCACCCGAAATACCTGCGCAAGCACCTTTTCCCCTGGTACAAGAAGATGGGAAAGATCTGCCGCGAGAAAGGGATAGGTTTCATATTCCACAGTGACGGCGACTGCACCGAAGTGATGGAGGACCTGATCGACTGCGGCTTTCATGCCTTCAATCCCATCCAGCCCAATGCGATGAACATCGTCGAGGTGAAGAAAAAGTGGGGGAAGAAGCTCTGCCTCATCGGGAACATCAATCTCGATTCCACATTGACCCTGGGGACTCCCGAGGATGTCCGGGCGGAGGTCTATGAGCGGATCCGGACGATCGGTCCCGGCGGCGGGTATATGGTCTCCTCCTCGAACTCGATCACGGACTACGTCCCGCCGGAAAACATGAAGGCCCTCCTGGATGCCACTTACGAGTTCGGAAAATACCCGATCGAGCTGGAAGAGGGGGGCGTCAAAGGGAAGTTCTGGACGTCTCAGACCAAGATGCGGAAGACCGAAACGACGAAGGTGGAAACGGGACTCGCCGTGGATGCCTATGTGGATGCCCTTATCGCAAACGATATCCCGATGGTGATTGCAAAGATGCAGACGGATATCGACGGCGGAACAGCTCCGCAGGACGTCGTTTCCAGGGGGTTGATCCCGGCAATAACGATTGTGGGCGAGAAATTCCAGAATGGTCAGATCTACATACCGGAAATGATGCTGGCGGCGCGTGCGATGTCGGCAACGCTGGAGCATTACAAGGAACTGCTGGCCGGCAAAGGCGAGGCGAAGAAGCTGGGAACGGTCGTAATCGGAACGGTTCAAGGGGATCTCCACGATATAGGAAAGAATCTTGTGGCGATGATTCTGAAGGGCCAGGGCTTCGAGGTAGAGGACCTCGGCGTTTCCGTGAGCGCGGCGAAGTTCGTCCAGGCAGTCAGCGATAAGAAACCGGAAATTCTGGCGATGAGCGCCCTCTTGACCACGACGATGATCGAGATGAAGAGCACGATTGAAGGCCTCAAGGCAGCCGGTCTCAGGCAGCAGGTTAAGGTGATCGTGGGTGGAGCGCCGGTGACGCCGGTATTTGCGGAGCAGATCGGGGCGGACGGCACCGCTTATGACGCCCCAGGCGCGGCCAAGCTCTGCAAGGATCTTTTAAAATGACGGCATAACTTACGAATCGGATTTTCATTTTTTCGGTAATCCTGACAGCCGGTGTCAGGCAGCAGCGATGATAACTTACTGAAAGGAGCGTATTACATGAAAAAGAACGGTTTGTTACTGTTGGCATTGACGGCAGCATTAGCCTTCGCGTCGAGCGCATGGTCGGCGGCGCCCCAATGGACGTGGCGAATGCAGGTTATTCACAGCACGGCCCAATCTGACTTCGCCCAGAACGTACAGACGGCCGAGGACATCATGAAGGCCACAGGCGGAAGATTGCAGATCAAAGTCAGCCCGAACGGGACCTTCGCCTCCAGTCTCGAGGCTTTCCAGGCCTGCGGCGACGGGGTGTTCGAGGTGCACTCCAGCTGGCCTGTCTATGCGAAAGGGGTGGAATACGCCTTCATGCCCCTGTCCAACATGAGCCTCGGTCTCGACGCCCATGATAAGTGGGTCTGGATCTACGAATTCGGCGGCTGGGACCTGATGCAGAAGGCGTTTGACAAGGTGAACCTGAAACTTCTGGCGGTCGAAATCTGGGGGACCGAGATCCTGATGGCCAACAAACCCTTCAAGAGCATTACCGAGATGAAGGGGAGGAAGATGAGGACGTCGGATCCGCGCCTCCTGGCGAAAAACGGCGTGGCCGGCATCACCCTGCCCCTGGAGGAAGTGTTTACCGGTCTGCAGACAGGGACCGTCGACATGGCGGAGTTCGGCAATCTGAAGTATAATGAAGGCTTAGGCCTGACGGATATTGCCAAATACGGGATATTCCCCGATTTCTGGAACGTACATTTCATCACGACCGTCGTCGTCAACAAAAAGGCATGGGAAAAACTCCCCCCCGATGTCCAATCAATCGTCGAGATGGCCTTCAAGGCCCGCGAGCACCAGCACTGGACGAAGAGCCAGTACCTGAGCGCCGTTGTTATGCGGGAGCTCGAGGAGAAGAAGAAAATGAGCTTCTCCAGGATGGATAAGGCCCAGTTCGTCGAACTGAGGAAGCAGATGTACCAGATCGAACAGGAGGACATCAAAAAATACGGCGGTCTCACGGCAGAGACCTACAAATCCCTCTACAAGTTCATGGAAGTCTGGTACCCTTATAAAACACTCGGCGCCTGGTGGGGCGATGGCCTGACCCCGGAACAGCAGCTTGGATTCAAGCCGGGCACGCACCGGTAGTTCATCACCCGGGGATTCACGATCCCGAACAACCCGGTACGGCCGTCCCGCGGGACGGACGTACCGTTTGAGTTTCAAAGGAGACCGCGAAATCAATGATGAGACTCGCAAAACTCCTCGGGGGAATCGACAGTCTGAGCGAGAACGCCGGCAAGCTGTTCAGCCTGATCGTCCTGCCGATCATCGCTTTGGAGGCGGGTGAATCCCTGCTCCGCTACGTGATCCAGAAGCCCACGGACTGGAGTTGGGAACTCGCAGCCATGCTCTTCGGCGCCTTCTTCATGATGGGAGGCGCCTGGGTGCTCAAGGAGAACAACCACGTCCGGACGGACGTGTTCTACAACCAGCTCTCTCGGAAATGGAGGGCCTATTTCGACCTCTTCTTCTTCACGACGATCTTTTTCGCCTTCACCTTCGTCATGGTCTGGAAGATGGGCGCGAACGCCTTCTACTCCGTGGGCATCAGGGAAACCACCTTCAGCATGTGGGCCCCTCCCCTCTATCCCCTGAAGATCATTTTCGCCGTCGCCTACATCCTCCTCCTGCTGCAGGGGCTCGCCAAATGGCTGCGCGACCTGGTCTATGTGTTCAAGGGGGTGGAGCTATGACTCCGCTGGAAGCCATTTTGATCGTCGGGATCATCTTCTTGATCATCCTCCTGAGCGGGCATCCCCTTGCCTTTACCCTGGGCGGGATGGCCGTCCTGGCCGCGGCTACGGTCTGGGGAAACCCGGCTGCCCTGAATCTCTTCATCCGCACCACGACCAGCATCGGCACGAACATCGTCTACACCTCCATCCCCCTGTTCATCTTCATGGGGGCAATGCTGGAGCGATCCGGCGCGGCGAACGACCTGTTCGATTCGATGTATATCATCTTCGGGCCTCTGCGGGGCGGGATCGCGATCACCACGGTCGTCATCTGCACCCTGCTGGCGGCGGCAAGCGGCATCATCGGCGCCTCGATCACGCTGATGACAATCCTGGCCCTCCCGGCCATGGCCAAATGCCGCTACGACATGAAATTGGCGACGGGGACAATCATGGCCGCCGGGTGCCTTGGGACCCTGATCCCGCCCAGCATCATTCTGGTCATCTACGGCGCCCAGGCCCAGCTGTCGATCGGCAAGCTCTTCGCGGGCGGCATCGGTTCGGGTATGCTCCTTTCGGTTCTCTACTTGGTCTACATCGTCTGGACAATTGTGGTCAGACCGGAGAGCGCCCCGGCGATCGCTCCGGCGGAAGCCGCCAAATACAGCCGGGGACAGAAATGGCTCATGTTTTTCAAGTCGGTCCTGCCGACCTCGATCCTGATCCTGCTCGTTCTGGGAACGATCCTCCTTGGGGCGGCGACGCCGACCGAGGCGGCGGCCCTGGGATGCGTGGGCGCCATAGGGGTCGCCATTTACAACCGGAAACTCGACTGGACGGTCATCCGGGAGTGCTGTTTCCTGACTATGAAAACGACCGCGATGATTATGTTCATCATCCTCGGGGCATCCATGTTCACGGCGGTCTTCCTGGGTCTCGGGGGCGGCGAAGTGATTAACAGCCTGGTCAGCGATCTCCAGGTCAACCGCTGGGTGGTGATGGCTTTGATCCTGTTTATCCTCTATATAATGGGTATGTTCATCGACTGCTACGGCATCCTCCTGATCGGCATCCCCATCTTCACGCCCATCACCAATGCGCTCGGGTTCGATCCCCTCTGGTTCGGGGTAATGTTCGCGGTCATGATCCAGATGTCCTATCTCTCCCCGCCTTTTGCCTATGCGGCTTTCTATGTGAAAGGCGTTGCCCAGCAGCAGAAGATCGCGTTCCCGATCAGCGACCTCTACTGGGCGACGATTCCCTTTATGGTCATGCAGGCGATCGCTGTGGTCTTGCTCTGTCTCTTTCCCCAGGTGATCCTCTGGATACCAAGCAGACTATTTTGATTAACGCGGACACCTTCCCTGGCTTCACTGCCCGGGGAGGGTGTCGCGCAGTGGAACACCGGAATGAGTCCGGGCGTCAAAGGAGAGGAAATCTGAGGTCCTTCATGTCGGGAAACAATAACTGCAACGGGCGGCGGGTAGTCATAGCCTGCCGGGTCATGGAACCGGAACTGGAGCAGGCGCTTGCGGAGGGGGGAGAAGAGGTGGAGATCCTCTACCTCGATCAGTCCCTGCACCGCACGCCGACCAAACTGCTCGGCCAGCTCCAGGAAAAGATCGATCAGGTCGCCCAGACGGCCTCGCGGATCGTCCTGGGCTACGGCCTGTGTTCCAACGGCCTGGTCGGCGTCACGGCGCGCCAGCAGGGGCTGTTTACCCCCCGCTGTCACGACTGCATTGCCCTGTTTCTCGGCTCGCCTTCCCGCTATCAGGAGGTCTTCCGGGAAAAACCTGGGACCTACTACCTGACGCCGGGCTGGATCGCGGAAAAGAAAGACCCTCTGGGGATATTGGAGGAGTACGTTCCCCGATACGGCCGGGAAACGGCGCAGTGGATCATCGAGGAGGAACTGAAGCATTACACCCATATCGCCCTCATCAATACGGGGGTGGAGGAAATGGCGCCCCTGCGGGCGCGGGCGCAGGAGAACGCCGCCGTCCTGAACAAACAGTATGAGGAGATCGCGGGCAGTCTCGATTACTTCCGCGAACTTATCCGCGGCCCCTATACGGAGGAAAAATTCCTCCGTCTCCGGCTGGGCGATCAGTTCACGCAGGAGATGTTTTTTTGATGCAAACGCCCCCTTTCCGCCGCTTCGGTCCTTCTCTCCTTCGGCTGCTCCCGGCCTTCGCCCTGATCATCCTCGCTGCCCTGCTGTGGCCGGCGCCCGCCCGGGCCATCGACGTGGACCTCAGCCGCGCGCCGGTCGAGGTCTATTTCAGCCCCAACAACGGCAGCACAAATGCCATCATCCGGGAGATCGAGCGGGCCCGCTCGGAGGTCCTCGTCCAGGCCTATTCCTTCACCTCCGCCCCGCTCGCCGAGGCGCTCCTGAAGGCCCACCGGCGCGGGATCAAGGTGGCGGTGATCCTCGACAAGAGCCAGAAGACCCAGAAATACTCCTCGCTGACGTTTCTGACCAACGCCCGCATCCCGACCTACATCGACGACAAGCACGCCATTGCCCACAGCAAGATCATCATCGTCGACCGGGCGGTCGTGATCACCGGCTCCTTCAATTTCACCAGGGCCGCCGAGGAAAAGAACGCGGAGAACCTCCTGATCATCCGCTCCCGGGAGCTCGCCGGGCCCTACCTCGAAAACTGGCGCCGCCACCGCGACCACTCGCAATCGTAGTCGCACCGGCCCCATGCGTCGGTCTTCCGGTTTTACATTCATTACGGAAGCCTAAAACACCCAGGAATCGGCCGGCTCGGTTCACGTCGTTGATTTTTAATCATGAATCGCATAAGATTAAAGCGAAGTTATTTCTCAATAAACGGTCGCCCGTTGATAGTGTATATCATTTTAATAGGTTACTGGTATTATATCTCGAAAATAACCTGAATAACGCTGCAGAACATGACCGATTTTAATCTCAAGGTATTCCTGGCCGTCGCAAGAATGAACAGCTTCACGCACGCTGCGGCAGTTCTCAATCTGTCCCAACCGGCAGTTACACACCAAATCAAGAACCTGGAAACCATCCTCCGGACAAGACTGTTCAATCGTTGCCAAAACAAAATCTCTCTTACGAAATCAGGTAAAATCCTGTTGAGGTACGCCGAGGAAATAAACCTTCTCTATCAGAACGCCTTAAAAGAAATTCAAGAGGCCAACAATCGCGTAGCCGGGGATGCCCACATCGGGGCTGCCTCCCTGCTGGGTAAATATCTTCTTCCGCGAGCGATCGGCGAATTCAAGAAGACGTATTCCGAAGTCAACATTTCCATGCTGGTCGGCAACAGCAAAGAAATCCTCGAATACCTCCAGAACGACGTCATCGAACTTGCCATCGTCAGTGAACCGATCCCGTTCAAGAACCTCATTACTTTTCCACTCTACAGTGACCATTTGACAATCATCGTCGATCCCGACCATTCCTGGCTTCGAAAAAAAGAGATCTCTCCGTCGGATCTCTTTAACGAAGATTTCATCTCCCGGGAGGTGGGCTCGGGAACTCGGGAGGTCTATCTCAAGTCCCTTAAAGCCCATTTAAAGGGGAAACAATTGAAAACCGTGATGGTCCTGGGAAATACGGAAGCCGTGAAGATGGCCGTCATGGGGAAAATGGGGTTTTCGATAGTCTCTAGTTTAGCGACGCGTTCCGAGGTGGAGCTAGGCCTACTAAAAGAGGTCCGGATAAAAAATGTAAACATGTCGAGGGATTTTTTTGTCGTTTTTAAGTCCGAGGAGAATCTGAGCGTGCCCGCGTTAAGACTGAAAGAATATTTGAAGAGCAAGAAACAGGAGTTCGATCGCTTTAATTTAAACAAGGCGTGACCCTCCCCCCGGTCTTGCCCATCTGTCTTTAGTATGGCCACATCCCCGGTCGTCACACTTGTTCATCAGGTTCACCTTTCGAGTCCCTCCGTATGACCATTGATAAAGGTCAAATATCCTCATCCAAGGACAGTTTCTCCTCCGAATACAAGAAAATTGGACGATTTATAGACCCCAATAAGATATTTCTATGGCCGTGATCAAATTTCTGAGTTTGACACATAAAATAAGAGGCATAGGATAAAATGGTAAAATCTTCCAAACTTGACGCGGAGGGAAACGGTATATGCAAAATGGGAACAAGCTGAAAAAGATGCGGGAAATGCTTACAAACCCCGGTGTGGCCGTGGGTGTGGGCGCGGGGGATGCCCTGTGTGCAAAACTGATCGAGCGCGCCGGATTCGATTTTATCTGGTCGAGCAGCCTGTGCGTTTCCGCTTCATTTGCCGTCCCCGATGCGAACCTGATATCGATGAGCCAGTACTGCGACGTCGCCCGAAGCATGAATGAGGTTGTTTCGATTCCCGTCATCGCGGACTGTGATACGGGGTACGGCAACGCCAACAATGTGATTTACGCGGTGAAGAAATTTGAGGAGGCGGGCATCGCCGGGATATCCATCGAGGACAAGAAATTCCCCAAGGACAACAGTCTATTGGAGGGAGGCCGCCAGGAACTCGCCTCCATCGAAGAATTCGCAGGAAAGATCAGGGCAGCAAAGGACCACCAGCAGAATGAGGCGTTTATCGTCATTGCCCGCGTGGAAGCCCTGATCGCCGGATGGGGACAGGAAGAGGCCCTGCAACGGTCCCTCCGTTATGCGGAGGCCGGGGCCGATTGCATCCTGATCCATTCCAAAGCGAAACAGCCTGGTGAAATCCTTGAATTTATCCGAAACTGGAATCAACCCGCCCCTCTCGTTTTGGTGCCGACGAACTACCCCTCCCTGACCCTCAAGGAGGTCGAAATGCTAAGGAAGGTGAAGCTCTTCATCTACGCAAACCAGCCCTTGAGGGCGTCGGTGAAGGCCCAGGAGGCCCTGCTGGAGGAGATCAGAAGAGCGGGGGGAATCCACACCGTTGATCCGATGATGGTCCCCGTGAGCCGTATCTTCGATCTGCAGGGGGTCCCTGCGATGAAGGAAGCCGAGAGGAAATACCTGGTCTGAGCGCGGAACCACGGAGATGAAACCCATAAAGATCGGCTTTATCGGATATGGCGAGGTGGGAAGAACCTTCGCCCTGGAGATGAAAGGCAGGGGCGCAGAGGTCTACTACTTCGACGTGATCGACAAGGATCCGGAGGAAGGGGCCGTTTTCCTCCCGCTTGAGGACCTCATCCACACGTGCGACACCATTCTTTCGACGGTCACGACCCATTCGGCGGCAGGGGTTGCGGAAAAGGCCGTCCCCTTCCTGACCCCGGCAAAAACGTACGCCGATATGAATTCCACGTCGGCGTCCGTCAAGAAAAGAATTGCCCAAATCGTCGCGCCCTCGCAGGCGAGCTTTATCGAAGGGGCGATCCTCAGTGCGGTGGGAGAGGCCGGGGCGAAGGCGTCGATTCTGGTTTCGGGCGAGAAAGGGGAGGAATTCTCGAGGTTGATGAACGACTTGGGGCTGATCCATCTGAAATACTTTTCGCCCAGGATCGGCGACGCCTCCCAGGTGAAGATGATCCGGAGCGTGTTTTCCAAAGGGGTCGAGTGCCTCCTGTTGGAAATGCTCATCGCAGGAATACGCGCCGGCGTTACAGATTATCTGTGGAAGGACATTGTCGACTTCATGACGAAGCACCCATTCCAAGGAATTGCCGAGAACTGGATCATGACGCACCCCGGGGCGAGCGAGCGCCGATATCACGAGATGGAGCAGGTTCTGGAGACACTGAAGGAACTCGGTGTCGACCCGGTCATGACCCGCGGCACGACCGAGTTCTTCCGACAATCAACGGAGGCAGGGCTCGCCGCACGCTTCACCCGGAAGCCGGATGACGTTTGGGCGGTGCCCAAGGAACTCGAAAAGTGCCGAAGATAGTCCCGACCCGACAACGCTGCGCATGCAGTGACCGCGGGCAGGAGACGGGCGCCGCCTTCCTCGTCGCGAAGGGGCCGACCCCATCACTTCGGAAAAACCGTTTTTTACCGAAACCTTAATGAAGGAGGGTCAATCATGAAAAAACTTATTATCTTAGTTGCGGCAGTCCTGATGATCGTGCTGAGCGTGACGGCTGTTCCGGCTTGGGCCGCCGCCGATTACCCCACGAAGCAGATCACTTATCTCATCGTCTTCGATCCGGGCGGCCAATCCGACCGGGAAGCCAGACGCCAACAGCCGCATCTGGAGCGGATCCTCAAACAGAAGGTCCTAATCGACTACAAAGTGGGCGGCGGCGGCGCCCTGGGCTGGCGGGAGCTGACTCGCTCGAAGCCGGACGGATATTTCATCGGCGGGTTCAATATCCCGCACATCATCCTGCAGCCGCTGCAGCAGGAGGTGGGGTACAAGACCGAGCAGATCATCCCGGTGGCGATCTTCCAGCGGACGCCCTTGGCCCTGATCGTCCAGGCCAAGAGCCAGTTCAAGACGCTGCAGGAGTTCGTTGAGTATGCCAAGAAGAACCCCGGCGCGCTCACCATGGGCGGAACGGGACCCTTCTCCAACCACCATATGGCGACGCTACGGTTACAGAAGACGGCCGGAATCAAGCTGACCTACGTGCCTTTCACCGGTTCCGCCCCCATGATGATGGCGGTGTTGGGCGGTCACGTGGCCGGTACGTTCGCTAACTCGGACGACCTCGTAAAGTTCAAGGACCAGATCCGAATCTTGGGCTCGGCCACCGATCAGCGGTCCCCGGACTTTCCAGACGTGCCGACGTTCAAGGAATTGGGCCTCGATATCGTTCTCGCCACGGACCGGGGCGTGGCCGTACCTCCGGGGACGCCGGAACCGGTGATTCAGACACTTGAGGCGGCTTTTCTCGAGATCGCCCGAAAACCCGAGATCCAGGCGGAAATGAAGAAGCAGGGATTCGTCCCCGTAGCCATGGGACACAAGGAGAGCAAGGCGTACATCGAAAAAACCACCGAGATATTCAAAGAACTGGCAGCCGATCTGAAGAAGTAGATAAAAAAGGACCGGCAGAAGTGCAGGAGGCCATGCATGAAGAGCCAGCGGTTTAGTGACATGGTAAGCGGCATCTTTCTGGCCCTCCTGGGTCTGGTTGTCGTGCTGGCGGCCATACAGATCAAAGGGGCGCCCGACGTGCGGATGCAGCCGAGAACCTTGCCCCTGATTCTTGGCTGGATCGTCGGCGTGGCCGGCGCCGCCCTGGCCTTCCGTGCCTGGCGCTATAGAGGTCCGGTCAGGATCGTTCCCTGGCCGGACCGGGTCGGAACTCTGCGGGTCGGTGTGACCTTGGCGGCGCTCATCGTCTTCCTGTTGCTGGTGGAGCCGCTTGGAATGCCGCTGAGCAGCAGCCTGCTGGTCGGCTTCCTCGTCTGGTATCTGGGGGGCTACCGGCCGATCTATGCGGGACTCCTCGGTCTGGCGACTGGGGGAACGATCTACGTGGTGTTCATCCGCCTGCTGAATCTTTCATTTCCGATCGGTCCGCTCGGCCGATAGAAGGGGGAGGGATGTTCTTCTCGTGGGATTATCTTTTCCAAGGGTTTGTGACCGCCTTATCCTGGCAAAATCTCTTCTGGGCCTTCGTAGGCTGTTTCATGGGAACGCTGATCGGGGTTCTGCCGGGGATCGGTCCGACCTCAGGTATCGCCATCCTGCTGCCCCTCACCACCGTGCTGAATCCGATCTCCGCAATCATCATGATGGCGGCTATTTATTACGGGGCCATGTATGGGGGTTCGACGACCGCCATCGTCGTGAACATTCCAGGAGAGTCTGCCTCGGTGCCGACCGCTCTTGACGGCTACGAGCTGGCTAAACAGGGGCGGGCGGGACCGGCGTTGGGAATCGCGGCAATTTCCTCCTTTGTGGCCGGAACGTTGAGTCTGCTCGGGCTCACTTTCTTCGCCCCCGCGCTGGCCAGCGTGGCGCTGGCCTTCGGCCCGCCGGAGTATTTCGCCCTCATGTTCATGGGGCTGAGTCTGGTCATCAGCCTCTCCCAGCGGGCCCTCCTCAAGGGCGTCATCTCCATGGCGCTTGGATTGCTGGCCGCAACGATCGGGCAGGATCCGCTGACCGGCGATGTCCGCCTGACCTTCGGCTCGGAGGAGTTGATCGCCGGTGTCAACTTCATCAGCGTGATTATCGGGCTGTTCGCCATCGGCGAGGTCCTGGTGAATGTCGAGCGAGCGATCACCCATATCTACGAACACAAGAAGCTCGAGTGGATGCCAAAATGGTCCGATATCAAGCAGTGCGCGGGGTCGATGATACGCTCATCTTTCATCGGTTTCTTCCTCGGCCTTCTGCCGGGCTGCTCCCCATCCGTGACCACGTTTGTGGCCTACGATGTTGAGAAGCGAGTCTCGAAGCATCCCGAGCGGTTCGGAAAGGGGGCCATGGAGGGAGTGGCCGGACCGGAAGGGGCCAACAACGCAACGGTCAGCGGATGTTTCGTCCCCCTCTTCGCATTTGGCCTCCCCACCGGCCCCGCGATGGCCGTCCTGTTAGGCGGTCTGATGATGTACGGTCTCCAGCCGGGACCCATGCTCTTCACGCAGAACCCCCAGTTCGTCTGGACCGTCATTGCGAGCATGTACATCGGCAACGTCATCCTCCTGGTGTTGAACCTCCCCCTTGTCGGCATGTGGGCCCGCATCGCCCTGTTGCCCTTCCCTGTTCTGGGTCCTCTCATCGTGATCTTCTCGATCATCGGCGCTTACAGCGTCCGGTATCTGCTGTTAGACATCTGGGTGGCGTTGATCTTCGGCGTGCTTGGCTATTTCGCGCGGAAGCTGGGATTCCCGATCGCGCCCATGGTGCTTGCGAGCGTCCTGGCGCAAATGCTCGAGGCCTCGTTCCAGCAGTCCCTCCTCATCTCCCACGGGTCGCTCTTGATTTTCTTCAACCGACCGATCGCTGTCGCATTCATGGTGTTGGCGTTCGTCTCGATTGGACGGGGGCTGTGGGCGGAGTTCCGGGATCGGGGTTTGGAGGTGGCCGAGGAAGACAAAGATTGAGGAGCGAATGGAGGTTCAGCTCTCCAAGGGGATTCTATTCTGACAACCGCTCTGGTCACCCCCCAGGCCGGTCCCCCTTATCTATACCCCGCCGATCGTCTTAGATAGTAGCTCCCGAATTTGGATCATTCAGGGAGCGGGAGATCTAACTCAATAGCGATCTGCTGAAGCTTCTTCCAAGCCTGGGGGGGAACGGGTATCCCACCATCCAGGTGTCTTCCCTTTGCCGAGGCCTCGGGCTCTCCGGGGATAAAGACCTGCTCAACCCCCGGCTCCCGGGGCGAAGATTTTACATCCTCCACCAGCGACTCCAAATCCCTGTCAAACTCCTTCCGTTGTCGAAATCCGGCAATTTTCATAGCCCCGAAGAAGTGGCCGATGTTGGCCTCGACGTCTTTTTTGGAGGCTGCAAGCCTGCTGCCGAAATGCGCCCCCGACAAGGCCCCGCACAAGATGTCCACCATCAGGGCCAACCCATATCCCTTGTAGCCGCCCGTCTCCGCCCTTCCTCCCAATGGATATTGGAGGACAGACATGGGCACGACTCCCTCCTCATCCAAAAAGGGCTCGACCGACGGGAAGACCCACCCTTCGGGAATTTCCATCCCTTTTCGTACTGCCACGTCGAGTTTGCCGCTGGATACCGAGCTTGTCGCCATATCCAAAACGAAGGGAGGCTTCGTTCTTCTCGGAACAGCCACGCTGATCGGGTTGGTTCCCAGGATTCCAGTTGTTCCCCCCGTGGGTACCACCCGCGGTGATGCATTGCTCATTGTTATCCCGATCATATTCTCGGCAAGGGCCATGGAGGAGTAGTATCCCGCGATGCCGAAATGGTTGCTTCTGGAAACCGCCAGAAATGCGGAACCGAATTTGTCCGCCCGCGACAGGCAGGCCTTCATGGCGCGATACCCCACAACCATCCCAAGACCGTTTCCTCCGTCGCAGCATCCGGTAGTCGGGGTTACCCAGGTGATCTCTATGCTGGGCTTCGTCTCGATGAGGCCCTTGCGGATTCTTTTATAATAGGAGAATAGTCTGGCCACCCCGTGGCAATCAAAACCTCTCAGGTCAGCCTCGATCAGAACATCCGCCGCAATCCAGGCATCCTCCGCCGGGACTCCCAGACGTTCGAACACCTTTTCGGTAAAGTTGCGAAGGGATTCAACCTCGATAAAAATAGGTTCAAAATTCACGCCGTGGTCCCTCTTCTTGCCAAGTCTTATCAAACACTTTGAATTTTCGAGTTTGATATTATCACCCCATACCGGTGTCAATAGCAAGTTGCTTATACCCGTGATAAAAAAGCTGAATGACCTTTCGAAGCGCGCTTCGTCAATGGATCACATTAGTCTTGTCTTCACGCTACGGATCCAGAAACGGCGAAATCCTGTACGCTTATTCCGGGACGGAGAATTTCTTGACACCGGTTTTCCGGAGACGAGAAAGGATGTTTTTCCTTCCCTCCCGCAAGCCCCCGGGGTCCGAAAAGGGCGGAGGGAATCCCACAAGGCAATGCGCCGACAATGATGGCAAAAAATGGCGGGAGTTGCTCCCCCTTGACATATTTTGGGCGGCGGGATAATTAGAATCAGACTTATTTTCAAAACCCTCCAGGGGAGGCGATATGCTCAAGGCCAAAGACATTATGACTAGGGAGGTCGTCACGGTTTATCCCGAA